>Ga0163217_1047542_pt1 | contig 17340 bp, 9 predicted proteins | sample SynspAceP_FD_185933 | JGI IMG/M metagenome (GOLD analysis project Ga0163217, IMG submission 185933) | Saline lake microbial communities from Ace Lake in Antarctica - Synechococcus sp. Ace-P (PacBio error correction) | ecosystem: Environmental > Aquatic > Non-marine Saline and Alkaline > Saline ...
CACACACCAACAGCGGAAAAGAGAAAGGAATTAACTACAAAAGAGGGACCAATAAATCTTGGCCAATCCTTCAAATCGCTTTAGCCGTAAACCTTGGCTTTTGCCCAACTACCGTAACAACTTTGCCCCTACGACAAGAATTTAGTGGTAAACCTAAATCGAATAACAATGCCCTAAAATTTTTTCCCGTTGGTGGAAAGGAACGGGCGCTGAGGCCGGGTTCAGATATTTGCAAAAATTGCCCAGTAATCCTTTCGTTTTTCCCCGTCTATTAGTCCGTTAAAGTAAAAAATTAAAGCGTTTAAAGTTTTTTTTGTTCGTCTTTACGTTCAATCTCTTGGACGTAATTTGTACATAAATTTTAATTTACGGGATAAATAAGTTGCGGGCTGACAGATTTCGCTGTTTCACTACTTAAAACCAGGGCCCGCTCAAGTTCGTTTACTCAGACTTTATCATGTTTTTGATTTCGCCATCAAGTTTTGTAAGCCAATTTTTTTTTTTTGCTCCGGGGTCGGCTTCATTTATCGGTCAAAAGTTCTTCCAGTTGCTTCCTCGCCACTCCATTTTTGTTTGCAATTAAAAATGCAATTATCTTTGCAAATGTTGGTTTGCTCGTGCTGCAGTTTCAATACCTCCTAAGACTAAGCCATATATTCGGCACGAGAATATGCGGCGATTTTAATGATTTGGTAAGGCATCATTCACTTGCGCATTTTTTTTTTTTGCACTGAAAGCAAACGGTCGCGGTCACTAGCGGTCGCAAAACTTACAGGATGAGTAAGCTGCTGTAATTTTTTTGATAGTTGTCGCCAGTTTGCCCTAAGTCGACCAATTAAAAACTAACTTCGAGGTTTAAACAGCTCAAAAATAATTCATTAGGGTCTCAGTTTTACTTTTGATTAGGGCGGCTAAGTTAAACCTTAAGCATAGAAGAAGATAAGACAATATCCACTTGAATATTGTCTTAATTTACACATTAAAGCTTTCGCCACAGCCACAATTCGCGTTAGCAATTAGGGTTTATTAAATTGAAACCCCTCATTTAAAGCCTTTCTTTAGCCGAAATCAGATTATGCCATGCCAAATGATAAAACCAAGGCTTTTCCCGTCGATAATGGAAACTTTCAAGGCCATTATCTTCAAAACCTGAATCATCCGCATTTCACCTCATCTACAAATTCAAGTAACATAAGCCAAGCTGACCAACCTGTTGTTTTTTAATCCCAGCCGCAAAACCGAGTCCCTGAACTCTATTTTTTTTTTAGGAAAGCTCAGAGCTTCTATTTTGCGCCGCTTCAGATACTTTAATACCCAAGGTAAGGTTCCTCTAACTCAGTTTACCGATTTATTGATTATGTTTACCTTTTATACATCAGCCACTGCCGCTTTAATGGCAAATCTTCAGCCCAATATGGGAACAGGAAATTTTTAACGTGGCGTATAAGCCAACTCGTGGGTCAATATCAGTATTTTAATCAATATCGCTTCGTCTATAGACTTACCTTTCACCATTCTGTTTACTAACGAGCTAGAGGCAATAGCGGAGGCCACAAAACCGTAAGTTTTGAATTTGGCATCTTTGAATGATGCCCATTTTGATCGATCTTAATGTTGCCAACTTTTCATCACGTCTCCAGGTCAGGAGCATCCTAACCATGACCAGTTGCGATACTTGGATCGTTCTTATCAAACCCACCAACGTTGCGGGATTTTCGTAAGTGGTCGATTACTTTTTTCACTATAAGCCATGGTATTTTGCCTTCGTTCGAGCTAATGCGCTCGTTTATTAACTAAATTAACGTTCTTTACTCTTAAAACCGTTTAGTGTTCATTTGCTATGAGCTGAAACACTGAGGGCTACACTCTTAGTGATGAGCCCAATTCAAACCGGTGCTTTTAAGTCATACGTTCTTTATACATATCCCATAGGGAGAACATTTCAACGCAAATTTGTTCAGATGGCATTTACGGATAACACCAATCACATAATCAATCTTCTGCTTCTCGTAAAGCGCCCCATAGTCGAAGCGAATGAACTTGTGAGCCCATTCATCATGTCAAACCCAATGCCGCAATACATAAGAAGGCTCAAGAACTGCCGATGTCAAGCTGAACCAGAAGATACGGTCCATATTTTAAAAGCGCCAATAATTAAAGATTTCGCCTTCAACATAAGCAAAGACTGACATTTAAATTACAGCGATGCGATGGTGGCTAAGTCAACCGTTAATATAAACAGCTCAATATCTTTAATGCCGTCCCATAAAGCGATTACGCAAATCATTAAGCGCTCGTTTCTTCTGCGCCCATTTCTAATTTGCATATGGAAAGCTTTCGCCCATTCCAACGATGTTGATGGGTCCCAAATGGTACCGCTGAACGCATACCGCGCTCATGACCACCGCCGTGCATTTGTGCTTCTAAACGATGCACGCGAGGCTTACGTCTTACGTATAAAGCACCGATCCCTTTTGGACCAATAGGTTTTTATGCCGCTGATAATGACAATTAATCGACTTTCAAAGTTTCTAAATCAATTGGAACTTGGCCAGTGCTTTGGGGCTGCGGTCACATAAACACTCTTTTACGTGGGACGGCAAATGTCACCGGAATGGCGGTATATCTTGAATCACGCCGAGTTTCGTTATTGACATGCCATTAACGCCTGACTAAAATAAGTGTCAGGAAAACGAAATAAGCAAAGCCACTAACTTATCTAAATCCAGCAAACCATTAGGTTCAGGTGTTAAATAGGTGCTCAAATCCTTCACGCTAGCTGACGGCAAGGTAATCTAATACTTGCTTTGTGCTCGAGGTTTTTAACCGTGATGATATGTTTATCCCTTGCTTAGCATAATAAGTTTAGCTGCGCCTTTTATGCCTAGATTATTTGATTCTGTCGCGCCAGTAGGTAAATACGATTTCCACGTGGAAATGTCTGCGTTGACTAGCTCGGCAATTTGATTGCGGGCAATATTCGACTGCCTCTTCTGCAACCCAACAAACGGTGAGGACGGCCTCGCCGGGTTTACCAAAAACACCATCCCTGTTAAACAATCACAGCCCCCATTTGGGCCGCAACTCTTGGGTCCACTGGAGTTGTTGATGAAATACGTTCAAATAAATGGAACTTAATAATCGCTGCATTTTTACTCCGCTTAATAACTGCAAGTTAATTGAAATTTCGTTCGCAGCCATTGATTAAGTGGGTTTATTCCTTTCTTGACGCTGCAGCAATTTTCTTAACATCTTGCTGCGTCATGAGTTCACCGAGAAGTAATATTAATGTTTGAAACATACTGATAGCGTTCAACTTTAAACCTTCCCACAATTAACTGGTTTAGACAACGAACACCGACTCTGGACAATCAGACATCCTTGACAACAGCGTGGCGTCCACCGACCTCGTCCCTACTGCACGGATCACTCGCCATAGAAAATAAGTGAAGCTGCTCGCCCTAGTGTTGTATCCACGCACCAGGACCCACGCACACTGCTCGACTAAATTGTTCTTTTACGTAATCTGAAAATAAATTGCTTTTTCAAGATAAGAGAGAGAAATTTTCTTGCGCTCAGATATGTTCAGCTAACGAACCACGGCCCACGTGTTGAAATGTAAGGATACATCCAGCAATTGGGCTGTCACCGCGTAGGGCCTTTATGATGTTTAATTTCATAAACTTACTTCAACTCAAAAAGTGCTAAATTCTCACATACCCTAGCTAAATTAGTCAAGTTATATCCCGAGTGTTTTACTAGGTCTTTGTGCTGCGCTCTATATTTGAGGATCAAATGACTCTTTGCCTGTTGACTGTTTTAATTTCAACCTGCTATTGTGAACTCTTTCTAGTTCCAAACTTGGCAACGAATTTTCCACATACAACGCCGCCCCATTTTATTGATAGCAGAAATTTCTTCTAACTTTGAATGTCATTAAATGCACATGGTCACCATCATACCAATCGGCATTAGAAACGGGGTCAGGTTATCTGAAGGCGACAGCATAGGCAATACGAAAACCATAGTTTTTTTGCGTATTTTTTTCGCGATAACGCATTTTTTAGCCTTATCTGCATCTTTCCTCCACCTTGTGACTTTTTGCATGACCACTCGACCAGGAATACGCGACTACAGTTGCCCCTCGAGGTACATCTCTCACTAACCACGGAGTTTGACCCACTTTTGCGCCTTTACCCATGGTGATAGGCCTAGCACTTTGGCCCCTGCCCCAACTTACGACATTTATCCATTAAAGTAGGGTGGCGTTTACCTGCCAGACCAGCTGTACCGCGAGGGTAACGCATGGATAAATAGTTACATCATCGGCCAAATTTCTGCAGTTTCAACCAATCACCACCCCCATGCCATGGTCCAATGAAAAACGTCCGACCTACGGGTTGCGCCAAGGTGAATTTCACACCCGTTTTAAACCACCGTGAAAAAGTAGAAACAGAGCGCGCTAACGAACATAGCCAATTGGCCTTACAAAGGTGGCTTAGGACGATGCCAGACCAAATTAGCCATGTAAACCTGGATAGTTTAATAACGCTTCCATGGTCGTTGCGCGTGCTGCTGGGTCGCGATGAAAAACAACACTTTGAAATATCTTCTTTAATGCGTTCAACATAGTTAATGTCTTTCGCTGTTAAACTGGTTTTTTTTCAATGGAGGCCAGAATGCCGCGCAGAATGTTTGAATTCTTGCTCATCCGGCCGAGCTGCGGTAAATAAGGCGACGAAGCTTAGGCATTACCATACCCGATGTTTGTTGGTTTTGATATAATTCGTTTTAAGTAGGGTTTTGTTCCAAATGACTAATAAAAAGCCTCTAGGTCATCCCCAATGGATAAGTTCAACTACTACTTGCTCACAAGAGTTACTGCAAAAAGGCCATCCGGAAAAAATTTTCATAACACAGGTTTGCACTGCTGCGGCGCAAATTCAAAGAGCTATATTGAAGGGTTTAGCAGGAATACATAACATGAAAATGGCATTGTTGTAATTTCTTCATGTACTCAAACCGTTATTTTTCACGTCAAAGACCAACGCAACCGGATATTGACTGACTTCAGAAACGAGTTTTTTTCACACAATTCTCTATGGTTCTAACATGGGCCCATGAAGCGTGCGAGAACGAGCACTCGTGCCAATCACCAGCACAACCTGCTATTGGCTTCAGCTAGGGTGGCAACTTGACGCGCAATCATCGCCGCACATCAACGGCGCCTGCGCAAGGCGCTAGCCTGACCATCGGCGCGTCACCGGGGTCGACCAAACCAATTGGCTCAAACCCATCGTTTTCATGGCGCGCGCTGTTGAGCCAATATTGCCAGTATGAGAGGTGTTGAGCTAATACGATGCGGATTATTTTCTAACATGACTTTACGCTAAATTCAAAATGGGCGCGATATATCGCAAATAATTCACCTTACTGAACAGTTTGAGCGGCAAGCAGAAAGAAAAAAACAATCCCTAGGTCTTTTTTAGCCTCTAATTCAATCAAGTTAGCCTCCTTTGTTTATAAAAGTACTTGGCAAAAATAAAACAAAAAGACACAATCTGCCATGGGAGCCAGATTCAAACGCCAAAGTCCAATTTATGATTGCGTAAAATATGAATAGCTGGTAAACTGGCGCGGCGATTTTTTTGGTCAAATCTTTAATAGATTGGGCTAAGCTAACGTTCTTTACAATTGGTGTTTATCTATGCATCCTATGCTGAATATTTGCAGTGCGCTGCGCACGTGTGTCCGGTACAATTATTTCTCGTGGTTTCCCGAGAATCAGTCTGACTTAATGACTCAAGGCGAAAGGTTGAACAATGACTTTATGTCAGCACGAATCGATAAAGAAGCTGAACAAGCAATTTAGCAAATCAAACAATCCTACCCCGAAAACACAGTTTATAGGTGAAAGAAGGCGGTAATAGTTGGCAGGCGATGATGATATACAAAGAATGGATCAATCGACCCATTGGCAAATGGCAACCATAATTTTATTAAGGCACATATCCCTCCCTATTTTGCGGTCTCTATTGCACTAATGCACAAAGGTCCGTTTGGATCAAGCAGTTGTTTAGACCCCATTCGTAAAGTGAATTGTTTACCGGCAAGAAAGCGCCGGGGCTCAACTTAATGGCTTTCGTATCGTGGCTCAGTAAAGCCCGTGAATTAAGCCAAACAGTACTAGCCACTGCCTTTCCTTTCAAAAAACAAAAGCCGCATTTCCAAAATGTCTAGAAAGCTTTAACGTAAATATATATATGGAAGCTGGTTGATATACGTCGTGCGGTCAGCGGCTCTTAGATTTTGGCTAGACGTCGCTGTGGCCGCTATGATGGTTATTGGGAAAGCGGCTTAAAACCTGGGGATATTGCTGGCCGGCGAACTATAGTGCGTGAAGCGTGGTTAGTTTACTGATTACAGTGGTGGTAATTGACGCAATGAAAAAAGTGAAAATTGTCGCCGGTGCGACCAAAAGTGGTGCAGGCTTTAGTATAAGCACCTAAGTAAGGCTGAACCCTACTTTACTTAATCTCAGATATTTATAAAAAGGTGAGTAATGCTCACCTTTTTTATATCTATTAGCTTGATAACTAAGGCTTACAGCTGGGTCTATAACTGACTTGTGTGAAATTCATCAAATATTGTTGATGTGATTGCCCCTTCTAGCGTAACAACAGCCTAATCCACTAAATTTAGTCCCACGCATCTGTACTAGCAGTTGCCCAAATTGCTGCCCTACTTCCCACGCTTAATCGTAAAAGTCGATAATGTCTTGCAATGAAACGTGCTATTTAAAGCTTCGAATAAGCTCAGCTTTTGAGTCAAACCCCGTAATTCTGTTCCCGCCAGTCACCCGATATAACGGGCCATTTCTTCATTCAAATTTTTCGGCGGCTGAGTGTAAAGAAATAAGCCACAAACTGTTTTTTTGGTGGTGGCAAAACCTCTTGTGCTGATGACTTGCGATAATTGAGTTTTGAATTTCGCGCGAAAAAATCATTGAATACGCGCCTCTACTAGTTCTGCCAGTCCTTTGGCTGGAGACTGGAATATAAAACGCAGGTAATACATTTTGGGTCTTTTATTGGTTTGGCTGAAAAAACGCAACCGCATAGGCTAACTGCTCTTCAGTACGAATTTGTTAAACAGTGCCGGCTCCAGTAAAGTTTGCGATAATATCCTTGCGCTAGCGTGTGTCTTTTTGCATTACGTTTTGCGACAAGTACAGCGTCCTAACCAGCCGACATCCGTCAATTGTGTTTCTTCTGCCAATTAATATTTTGTCCCACTTGTGGTTTGAAATTTGGCGATTCGTAAATGAGGTTCTACTGAGCTCCCCCGCTGGAATTCACTTATGACTAATGCGCATGGCTTTAATTTGCTCTTCACTATAATTACCAAAAGCAACACCCGTAAAATAGACTTGCTGCAACAACTTGGTGTTTTTAGACCGGCTATATCAGCTAGTTTAATATCATCAAAGGCTAGCAAACATCGTTTTTCATCGCTATATTCCATCTAAAGCAAATATTTGCTAAACTTAGGGAAAAGTTGATCAAGCAAAATACCTTTGGTCTTACTATAAGGTTCTGATTTAAATCCCCGCTTTAAAAATTAGAGCTAATTCCTCCTTCGTCATTTGGTAGTCAATAATTTCTTTGATTTGCTTGCCAATAGAACACCTTGTTTATGCACTAAATCCGTTAGTGGTAATGGGATAAACAATTAAACAAGCTAACACTGGAGTTCCCATACCCCCGCCAAGGCTTTTTCAATTTTGGGCAATTCAATCTAAGGCTGGCTTAAAACTCGACTCAAGAAGTTTCAGCCATGGCTTTTGATTAACTGCGCATGGCCTTGGTTACGCCACTGTTTAAGTCACAGGAAGACTAAGCCCTTAGGCTGCTCAATAATGAGAAGAATGTCCTAAAAACGCCTGTAGTTAGGTTCTTTGCTAATTGCATGGGTTTATCGATGAAACTGCGGGCTTACAAGTCAAAATGCTGCAGGGCATCAAATACGATTAATACGCGGGCAAATTAAGGCGTAATATCTTGGTCGCCAACGAATGCCAATACAAATGCCCTCTGTAGTTGGAGCAAATATCCTCTACCGAATAACGCCCCACAAAAATTTCCATTGCGCTAATCTGTCCGGCTGGGTTTGGTCGATATAAAAGACTCGAGCAATTTTCCAAGGGTCAACTGATCTATACTTGCTGAATCCGCTTGGGGTAAAACCGTTGATATTCCGTATCACTACCTTAATACATACTTCGGTGGGCAGGTGGCTGCAAGTCGGCAGCAACTTTGCATGGCAATAATTGTAATCATTACTTTTTTTCCTTTAAAGCGAAAGCTGTTACTTAAGGATTGTTTATTTCGGCAAAATTACTTTTCATCTACACCTTTAGCTCTAATAATCCAAGATATTGCAAATACTGCAGCCATCACTTTTGTCGCGATTTTTCACGCCTGTTTCAGTCAATATCAATGGTACAGATTAAAAACTACCTGCATTGCGTATGTCCTTTTGCATCAAAACTGGTATATAAGGCCCTTCACTTAAGCCTAGATCTCTTTAGGGTTGAAGCCAGAGGCCGGGCAATTTCGTTATTCAGTAAATTAGTTTACAATAACCGTTTTGGTTTTTAGCCCGCAATTGCTCACATTGTTTGGTCATCACAAAACTGATCCCGAAGTTTTGTTTCATTTCAGTTTGCGTGGCGTAATGGATCTATTTTTTTCAAGTTATCTGCTGTAGCACTGCACAAGCACTTGGGGAGAAGCCGTTTTTTGTTTAATTAGGAATTAAGGCCAAAATAGATTTTTTAGCTAAGGTTTGCAATCTCAATCTGTGACAAATTGCTAATCAAATACAGCTTTCATTAAATTAGCCGAATAAAATAGGTTTCATACAGCTTGACCAAGGCATCTTGCAGTTTAAGCTCGCTTTATCTGACAAGGAAATCAAGTTACCCAGTTAAAATTGGTGAATGGGATGAGCGGCAATCAAGGTCAAGTCCATCTAATTGACTTAACATGACCCCAACATTGGGGGCTTTTCATAGACCACTCAGAGTGCACGGCAATTACGCTCTTTGTCTGCATAGGTTTGGTCTAAGGTGGCCTTTCATAAAAAAAGCCACTAAAACGCTTTAAAGGCTCTTCTAAAAAGCGGTCGTTTATTTACCTGCCAACTCATGTAGTTGGTGTGGTCGAGTTGCGTGTATGGCAATTTTTGGTTTCCGCCCCGTTGCGGCTGACAAACTCACTATAGTCGCCTACGTTCTGGATGACTAAGTGTGGCCCAAGAAACAACATATGCTCGAGAATGAATGGGCAAGGCCACCCAAAACTCTTTGGGCTCCTGAAATGAACCCACTTTCACACTAAGGCCGCGGCGAATTTTTTCAATACTGGGATCGGAGACTAAGACCACTTCTAGTTGATTATCTTAAAAATAATCGACTTGTAAATAAACGTTTTTATCTTAGGACTCTTGACTATTTTCCTGTTGCGGTTCAGGTAAAAACAGCCGCCACTTCTGGTGCTTTGGATACCACAATTTACTAACAACACTTAGTAGCAAAAAATTAAGATGACAAACGTCATTGGGATAAATGAGGACTTGCTTAACAATCCATGGACGAACCTTGTAATGCATGAATAATCGAGTTAACTGGGCCAAATATAAACGACTTACAGTCCCAGCGCCTGATTAATCTGTTAAAAAATATGTTGTAAGCTGAGCCTCATCAATAAAAAGACAAAAAAAAACCGCTCCAGTTAAAGAGAAACTGGTTTTGATTTTCGTGATCTAAAAAGCTACAAAATGGAATCTTGAATCCGGCGGCCTTCTTTTTCTAATCACAGTTTGGCATCAAATCGTCTCGACTTACACCTAATTTTTAAGACGCCACACCGAAACTGCAGTATAAATAGATGATATAAGTACGCGATGAAAATACCAAAACAATAAGGCCTGTCCCAAAACCATGAATAGTGCGACGCCTAAAAAGAACAAGGCAAACAAAACCAACAGGTTGTTTACCCGAGTAATCGTGGTTCGTTCAAGCGTTTGACGTTAAAGAGGTATTGATAATTTCAGTCGGTTCCATATTACGATTTTTCTGAAATTTTCGACGATTTCGGTCAAATACAACAATAGTAATCGTTCAATGAATACCCGATGACCGCGTAGAACGGCAGCGAGTACCGTTAAATCAAACTCTAAACAAGAATAGAGAATAAACCAAGGGTGATAACTACGTCCATGGGCCAAAGCAAATACCGAGACTAGGGCAAAAGCGCCATTTCGAATCGCATTGTGACATAGACGAGTAATGCCACAATAGGCAAATCAACATAGCTAAAACCGCCCTTGTTCAGTGAGTTCTTCACCTACATGGCAACTGACTAATGAGCTTTCCACGCATTTCTGCGCTGCTATCAGCTGTTTTAATATGGGCAATCGCTTTAATCGCCTAGCTCTGATGGTTTGACCCCTTTCACGGAAGCTAGACGAATCTTACACATCTTTGCTTGAACCAAAATTTGCAACCACTGCATCCATTGGAAACTCCGAAGCGCTAGTTGTGCACGGATAGTATCTAGATTGGCAGTGTCCTGATAGCCGATTTCAATTTGTGTAACCACGGTGAAATCTAAGCCCCAGTTGAGTTTGTTAAATAGCAAGCGTGGCAACGATCCGAATAACTTAATATTGTCGATTGATTGGCTGCGGCAACGAAACTTCAAATAAAGTTGACGTTGTTTTTTCCGTTAAAGATTTGCATGGTCTGACTCCTAAATCGACACTTGGTCCAGACTGTTTACCGCCCCACCATGGCATTGACTATGGTTCGTGTAACGATGTGGCAGTAAACATTGAAGTAGCAATACCGCTCATACAAGGTAATTGAGAAGCCTTTTATCGGCCCTGTACCCCACTGCCAAACAAAATTAGCCCCGCAATAAAGTAGTAAATTTGCCATCTAAAAATGGTAGAGAATGCAAACTGTCGAGCCAAAGTGAATGGCTTTGCTGGGTGGACTACGCCATCGGCAATTTCTTCTCGTATTCGTTCAAAGATAAGCACTTTGCATCCACTGCATCCCCACCGTCAGTACATCCCGCCATGCCTGGCAAGGTCCAAGGTGGCCCGGGGATACAATCGACATAATAACCTATCAATCATGACCAAGTTTAAAGCCAGGGCGATATTGCGACAAAACCGTCAAACTTTTTGTAATAAATGAGCATGAAAACTCAAAACCAAAATCGAATCAGCTGCAATGGCTTCCTTACCCAGTTTGAGTATTCTCTTTACACCTAAGCTTGGACCTACCTGTGGGCGCTCTTCGATGATTTGAATAAGGGTGCAATTAGTGCTCCGGCCGCGCAACAGTAAAGCCAGATTTTTTGTGCCATTTCTAGGAGAAAATCTAAATCCAGTGGTTTCATCAAATTTGGATTACCAAAAACACCTTAATTCTGGCGACACTGAATAACAGTGGCGTTTCGCTCAAAATTATTTACCGGGCTCATCTCTTTTCGCCAGTCGTTTTTATATTCTATAAATCACACCCAGCCATCGGTTTACCCACGGCACGTTTGGGTAAAGGCTAAACATTTTAGCCCCCCTTTGGAGTCTAACTAATCGACACCTTTAGGCATGGGCCGCGTTTGGTCAACGCCACTGCGTGGCAAATCCGATAATGGTCGGTTACCTTCAACATGATGTTTCTTTTTCAACAACTGAGGTACACCGTTTTCATCAGGTAATAATTCTGAAGCCCGGCGGGACAACGCGCCGGCAATTGCATCGCTCATAATCATGTTCGATATCACTTCACGATATTAAGTGTGGCAGTGCGTTCAAAATTTCTTTAGCTTTGGCGGTATCTTGAAATACCAGGTAACTGCACAACAATGCGATCAAGGACCTTGGCTTTTGCACGGTTGGTCAGCAACACCTAAGTGGTTAACACGGTACGATGATGGTAATTTTGTTTTTTTACCGCGTGTCCCCGAGTTTCAAGTAATTTTTTGCTCTGACATTAGGTGGCAAACAAAACCAATCGTCTTCTTTCAGTAAAATAAAATCTCGGTTACCGGTCTTTTAAGAAAAGCCTCGGCTTTTTCTAAGGTTTCTTGGGTCCACGGAAATATATTCTAGGCCCATCCTCAGCTGTTTTAACCGTGCGATAACGAATTTCTTCTTCACGCAAGGCGGTAGCAAAAATCGTTGTCTGAAATCTTTAAGCGTTTTATCTAAGGCGCTTTTCATGTCCACTTCCATAAGAAGTTGCACACAACGTAAATCTAAGACTAAACTTTAAGGGTTCGCCCCTAAAGCAGCTTAGCCAACTTGGTGTGTCGGCGCTAAATTCATTGCGACAAAGTAGTTTTCACAAGATTTTTTTCGAGTGTTTCAACGGTTCAATTAATTGGGTGTCAGCATCTTTTACACGAACCAATATGTGGTCATTTTTCCCAGCACAAACACTTTTACTATCAATATTCGATTGGGTTAAATTCATTTTTAACTGCTTTCTACTAATTGAGCATCAACAACCGCGTTACGACAGCTGAAATTTGCACTGCATGGTTCACCAATAGAGAGGGGGAGCATACAAAGTACAAATGCCGATCACGAAGAATCACCAAATGTACTTCCATAATGGAGTTGTTTAACACAGGTTTTCCTTTCTTTTTTGCAAAAATTGGTAAGCTCAAATACGCGCGATTTCGAGCTTAACAAAAGGCCATTAAATGGCTTCACTTGTAACCTATTGCAACACTGCTGAGACTGCTGACTTTGAATAAACATATTTGTTGAATCATTTAAGTCCAATTTCATAAAGTCTTTATCTTCAGATAGCTTTAAGTGATTTATACCCACCATTCCGCCCTGCGTTAGGACCTCATCACCTTTGCTTAGGGAGGAAACAAGTTTTTTTATGTTCTTAACACGCTTTGGCTTGTGGGACGATATAACATGAAGTAAAATATCAAACCGAACACGCCCAGCAGATCAACATTTAACCCACCACCAGAGCCACCCAACAGAAGCGCCTTGGCAATATGCATCAGATATAAAATAAACTCATTTTTCTTCCTTTCTTATAATAATAAAAATAAAATACTGCGACCGACTTCTTACGCCGGCCTATTACTGAAACTCTCTATAAATCAGCACTACATATTTTTTTGCCGCAATAAAACTCTTCACAAAATCAGGCCTAAGCTCTCATCGTCCGCAATGGCATCCCGTAACCTTTCATCACTCTTTGAATAATAATGCAAATTGTGTAATGGTATTTAATCTCGCCCCCCGAGTATCTCGTTGCATTTTTGTCCCAAGTGATGGAGATAGACCGAGAAATAAATTTTTTAACAAAAGTGTAACAATCACATTTTTCATCTAGCGGACCCGTATCAGTTTATGTGCCTGCGTTACGGAATTTTAAACTCAACCTGCGGTGACAATAAGTGACCATTGGCGAGCGGTTAGTGTGGGCATCACACAGTCAAACATATCAATACCTCGGCGCAACCGCTTCAACGATATCTTCTGGTTTACCCACGCCCATCAGATAACGAGGTTTTTGTGCTGGAATTTTTATCCCCATAGATCAAGTACCGGATGCATATCTTTCTTCGGGCTACCTACTGAAAGGCCTCCAAATGGCATATCCTCAAAACCGATATCTCTAGGCCACGCAATGAAAAATATCACGTAGTCCCTCATACATGGCCACCCTGAACAATGCCCAAACAAAGCAGAGGAGCTATCTCCCATGTTCATCTTACTGGCGTTTTGCCCAGCGCAATGATAACTCCATTGGACAACTCGAGCTTCACTTTCAAGTCGCGGATAAGGAGTGCATTCATCAAGAATCATCCACAATATCAGAACCCAATCACGCTGGACCTGCAATAGATTTTTCTGGCGTTAGCAGAATTTTTTCAACCATTAATGGGGCGACCGAAAAGTCACGCTTCTCGGTAATTTTGCCGCAACTCACCTAAACCTAAAAACCTGAAAACCACCTGAAGTCCGTAGGATGGGTTTGTCCAATCATAAGTCATGCAAATCACCGTGCAGTTTGAATGCTTTTCGGTGCCCGGTCCGCAACATCAATATTGAAAGGTATTACCTAAACAATATGCGCTCCCAGTGGTCATCTAACTCTTCTGGCGTCATGCCTTTTTACCGTGCATAGTACCCACTGGCATAAAGCAGGGGTTTTCGACTAACGCCAACGCTCAAAATAAGTCCGCCACACGGCGGCGCTTTTGCATCGGTATTATCTAATTCAAATTTTCATTTAATTCACCTGCTACCCAGAATACAGTCAGTGCTCAATATCTGTGGCATAACATCGTTTCGATGTGATGCAAAAAAAGCGCAGATTATAATGAAAATGCGGCTATGAACAAAACTAATAGCCGACACTTCGATTTTAGCATCACAATGTGTACAAATTCCAAGACTGGATGCTAAGTCAAGGCCAAAACATCAAATAATTTGCAGTAGCCATATTTGCTCTGTCTACACGTATTAAGCACTTTGCCTTGTTTTAGGTACTGGTTTTTACGCTCCAAAACATCGCATCACCAAATAAAAAGCGATTATCGTTCGGCTATTGCTTGCTCATACGCATCAAATAGTATGTGTTTCAACCGGCAAAAAAGCGCTCACTAGCATAAGCAAAGGTTGATTCAGAATAATGAATAGTTTGGTCCAGCAAAGCACTACTAAAAAATTTTTTTTTTTTGGGGAACTGGGGGGGTTTTTAAAACCCAAGGGGTAAAAATAAAAATACTGGTAACCCCCGGCCGAAAAGGCGACCAAGGCTATTTTTCTCATTGAAGACTGGCCGCAGATTCTAAAGAGCGAACAGAGGTTGTGCCACAGCCACCACGCGTTGCCCGCAGTCCCTTAGCTGCTTGAATAGCATTAATAACTGACTGCCCTATACTTTCGCATATTCCTGGCCAATGCATTTTTTGTGCTCTAAAATGTTGTCAACTCTCACCGGTTTGAATGTTTTTCCCGCACCAACGTGCAAGGTAACAGAACTCAATATTAACGCCCTTTCCCTTAACTGTTGCAATATGGCTTGGTCAAAATGCAAACCCGCCGTCGGCGCCGGGGCAACTGGCGCCCGGCACTTGGTTGTAGAACAGTTTGATAGCGCTCTTTATCTGAATCTTCATCATAGGTCGGTCTAAATGTAAGGCGATAGAGGATGTGAACCAACTTTTCCTAAAATAGCTAATACCGGTTCATCCGATAGGAAATTGCAACTCAAAAAGCGCGGGTCGTGGCGGGCCAGCATTTCAACTTTCACACTTGCTTGACTCAAGTAATAGTTGGCTTGCCTACTTTGGCGATTTGTTACTCGCTCCTGATATGAGCCAACACACGGTGTTCGTCCAGTATATACGTTTCAACTAATACTTCTACTTTTGCCACCCGAAACAGTTTTTTTTCCTAAAAGCGTGCGGAATAACTCGGGTGTTATAAAACAAGTAAGTCACCCTCTTCAACTAATTGACGATATTCAAGTAAGGTGGCAATGGTCAATTTTGCCGCTGTTACCGGTTTAGTGCATCAAGAACGACTGGCGTTCGTTCCAGGTGTGGGGCGTAGCGAGCAATTAAAATCTTCAAGGTAATTCAAAGCGAAAAATCGCAAAGTTCAATAGCTGTCTCAAAAAAGTTTATTGGTTATTTTGACTATATTTATATATACCTGCAATCCATTCTGGATACCCAATCTAAGTTATGTTGAAGTTAAAACCCTTAGACTAATTTCACAGTTTATATTAATTGACGTTTCCTTCCTGAGACTGTTTTTTGCCCGACCTCATTTGAGTGTCGGGCTTTTTTTTGTTTTGAGCAGAAATTCAATAATTGAGAGTAAATGTTGAGTCGCCAATATAGGCGTTTTTTTAATGATAATACGGGTATCTTATCTAAATAGCCCATCAAAAGCAGAAATTACAAAAGTTAAATGCACCCATCCACGTAAACCAAATAATTTGTCATTACTGATATTATCGGCGTTCATAAACAAACCTTTAATAAATGAATCGACGAATATAGCACAATTGACGCAGCACTTTAATTTTGAGGGGAGCCAGAGTCCATTTTGCCCTAACCAACCCAGTTCTTCTTTGCCTTCTCAATATCGGATTCGAACTGACAAAATTTTCATAAACTAGAAAACTCAAAACCCATTTCAGCAACCCACCCACTAGAGACAATGTCCACTAAGGATAAGATAACTAGATCAAGGTCCGTCTCTTTAAATACTAAACAAGACTGGTACAACCAAGTGAATAAGTTCTTGAAAAAATTTAACGCACCTAGTGCAAAAAGTGCCAAGGCTACAGCCCCAAGTAAATCGGCGCGTATAACCATCGAGCATGTAAAGTAAATTCTCTATATATTTTTCCATTCACGCTTCTCCGCAAACTGACCACAGTCTATTTAATTATCTAATTGTCGCCTAAATCGTTTAAATATATCATAATTTCGTCTCCGTTCAATCGGCCGCATATTAAGCACATACATGATTTGTAAAACAACAAATCCCACCCAAAATGCCTTATTTACTTTATTTCTTAAGTTGTCTGGCGCTTTGATTGACCCCTATGCTTAGCAGCCGGTCGCTCAAAATCTTGGTATTTTGTGCGCGTTTTGACATTCAGCTTTTTATAAACGTTGAACACAAGTTGACGCCAATCGGCAAGACGAGGTTTATTTTCAATGGGTATATCCATAAATATGAGCTTTAAAGTTCCTTTTGCGATTACATTAAATCTCTTAATGGTGAACGTATAATTTAATTTATGAAAACAAATAATAATCAAATGTTTGAAAAATATATTTGACTATTCACTTTTTACTGGCTAAACTATGACCCCGGATGTCCATCGGATGTACATCATTTAATGGTCATACGACTTACAGGAGAAGTAACCATGACTTGGGATCTTAACCAACTTAGGCCCTATTGTGATAAGGCAAGATTTAGTTGTCACCAAGAACAAAATTGCTTGATGATCGCCAATAGCGATGAATTGATGCGTGGCTCAGCCAGTAGAGTGGTTGAGCAAATCATCGATCGAAACCTTGTTATTTGCAAAAGTGAGGTCAAGGACTGTGCAGTATTAAATGAAGAATTCTGAGACACACATGCTTGTTCCCCTCACAAACCGTAGTATTTCGCAAGTGGTGGTGATGAAATTATTACACTGCGTTTGGGTCACTGAGCTCTCACAGTCTAAAGCTGAAAGTTAATTGCCATTGAACTAAA
>Ga0163217_1117185_pt1 | contig 17340 bp, 8 predicted proteins | sample SynspAceP_FD_185933 | JGI IMG/M metagenome (GOLD analysis project Ga0163217, IMG submission 185933) | Saline lake microbial communities from Ace Lake in Antarctica - Synechococcus sp. Ace-P (PacBio error correction) | ecosystem: Environmental > Aquatic > Non-marine Saline and Alkaline > Saline ...
GAGAGATGGCTGATTTATCAAAGTGAAATAGGGATCCCTTTTGGGGGGGGGGGGGGGGGGGGTGCGGGCAACCCCCCCAATTCCCCAAATATAGCCCGTTGGGGGTGTTCCCAGCAAATTTAAATAACTCTTGATTGCGTAAGCGTTACATCTAGGGATTCTATTTTGGCCTCTTTCCCAGCCAATATTCGGATTGCCCCCATGGGATGCAAAATAGAATGGAGAGTTTTCTTTTGATGTATATATCCTTGAGGCTTTTTGCAAGCTTATATTTTTTTGCGACTGGAACAACCTTGAAAATTTAAGTATGCTAAGTAATAGTAAGTGCGAGGTGAAAATACGCTTTCCATGCTGTGAAGGGGTTGGGCGGGTCCAAATAACTAAAATGTAATATCATTATTCCAGCTTGGGGCGCTACTATTAGGTTTCTTAGTTCAGTTTAAGATAAATGTCGTCGCCCTGTTGCCACTTTTGGCGTCCTACGAATTTATAGCCTGGTGGTTTGCAACCGCCTTGTACAAAATGAAGGCCAAGCCCTAAAGGCGTCTGCAAATCAAAATGAAGCAAAAAGGAATAAGAACCCAATAGGGTAATATCTACCACCTTTAAATACAAATTTGTAAATTCTCCAAAAATCCCCTTGGTAATTAGTGCAGTCCTTTTTCATTCGGAATGATTCCATTGAGACAAAAAAGAAAGCAAGATCGCCTCCAGAATCCAACTCTTATTTTTGAAACAAGGCGTAGCGTATCGCAAAGGCTGAACTCGTAATTTTTCTGATAAGGCACGAATTGATATGCCATGCTGATCTAAAAATGTAAATCATCCTCTTTTTAAATGCCTAATTTTCTGATCGGGTAAGGAGTTTTTGTAAAGAATGATTTTTTAATATCCTGCTTTCAAGTCCATCTGGATCATTGATTCCCTCGAACTTTCGCGTGTCATTTCAAGTCTCCTGTCATTCAACGGCATAGCATAAGGAGCACAATCAGCTTTGTGAATTAGGAACAATCCGAATTCGAACGTTGGGCCTCCGCTTTTAAGGTCTTCGCCCCAATCGAAGTATTGATGAAATGTTATCACAGCGTAATGGATATTGCACGCCTTTAAGCCTCCTGCAAAACTAAGTATGGATAGGATTCGAGGTATTTTACAAATTGGAGTTTTGAAATAAGCCAGCAGGTACAGAGTGACCAAATGAAAAACTAAATGATTGTCCTGTTTTCATGCCATTTTTTTCTGAAGTTCGATTTTCTAGATCATTGAGATAATCCGTTTGTATCTCCTAGGTTGAATGCAAAAAGAACAAATATAAACTAAGGAATATAGTGGAGCCAACTTCATTTCAAAGATAGCGATAGAGTCGATTATTATAATGTAATTTTGCAACTTATGTCCGGAGGCATTATTTATCCAGGCTCGATTTGCTTTCCTGAGTGTTTCAAATAAAATTGGAACTTTGAAAAATGTAAAATCATTGGTGATCGAAAGGCCGTCACCCTTTACTTTTTGGATATCTCTGTCCTAACACAATTCTAAATTTAAAAACCTTATGGTCCCCTACTTCTTATCCTATCGAATCACCTGCAACTTTGGGGGTATTCAGTTAGTTTTCAACAACAAATTTTAAAAAAAAAAAACACGGTAAAAGATGGCTGGAGTAATATAGATGTTGGTCGCTGAAAGCGACGCTATGACCTGATTCCTAACTTGTCGAAACTGTAAAAAGGCTATGCAAGTCATGAGAAGAACTCCTGGAAGCGGTAATCCAAGCTAGAAATGCGCGATGGCTGTACCATCGATACCATCAAATGCACAAGATCCAGAGCAGAGAATCAGCTCCAAACACTATAGGAGCATCTTTGCCATTAAGCGAAGCATATCCCGATCTGAAAGGTCCAAATACTACTCTTTCTCAACTTCAGACAAGCTGAATGAAAATAGAAGAAAATCTGAGCGGCAAGAACGCCTACTACAAATGGGACTGTTCGATGAAAACAATACGTATGGGGAAAAGTTTCCCTGCGTTACTAGTTGCAGGGATGTTCAATTTTACCAGCATTTGACTAATTTCGAAGCTGAGGCCAGAAGAAAGGTCTGAAAATGTTAAAGTGAGTTCTTTCTTTAACTTGAGGTCAAAAGCCTTAAAGGTTAGTGATTGAGGATTGTAGGCATTATAGATATAGGGTAGAAAAAAATTACTTTTTTAGTCTTCTGTTATTTGTTTTGTGCAAGCTAGCTGGCCTAGCGCAAGATTTTCACAAAGTCACGTTTCCTATTCAGTAGACGTTACTGATCCATGAGGAAGGTTAGCTTTGATGTAATTGAGAAAATACAAGCTCGACTTTGAAGTTCAAAACACGGGATCTTTCGAAGTTATTCAATACTCCTATGATTTTGGTTGAATGAAGAAAGCAAGCAAGAAACCCGTAAGGATCAACCTGAACAACATTGATGTTTCCAGCCATAAGTTTGAATGCTCCCTTCAAGCATTTGGGCAGAAAAAGTCCAATAAATCTGCAGAACTCAAATCGGGACGCTGATATACTTTGAAGGTGAGCAGCATACGAAATGCAGGTAATAGAGTTGAGATGCTTTTCTCCATGAGACAGCAGGCGATACAATTCTTCTATTGGATATCAATGCCAAAGTGACTGAATGCGCCTTTCAATAAAATTGATTTCAAAGTTCATTTGGCCAAAATGGAGTTTTTACCGTTGATGAGGGAGATTACTTTGTGTATTCTGGAACGATAAGGCTCAACGTACCCTCCTTTAGAATTTTACGATACCTTAGTTCCCACGTACTGGGTTTTTTCGGGTCTCCAGCAAAGCTATGTAGTTTCTTCTGGCGGTGAAGCGGTGAAGTGCTTTTGAAATTGGCCTTGGGAAGTGTCAAAGAAATCAAAAACTTTTTGGTCGTTGCGGGACCAAATTTGATGGTAATCATTTGACTAGTTATATTTAGCTTCAATGCATCTGGAAAAAAGCATGGAAAAAGATGATCATGTCACCCACTACGAACAAGTTACTCGATCCGCCAAAAGGTATGGAATTCCGGCCATGGTGGGTTACTTGATTGATGATTTGGTGTACGGCAGATTTGATATCCCTCATTCCCTTTCTGGCTTCCAACTGGCTACCTAACTAATTGAGGAGATAGAATGAGGAAGGTTGGTTGCCAAGATGACACTCGGCTCACCAAATTGAAAGAAATTGAAGCAGATGCTCGCTTTATATCAACGTCCCGCTTTTCGATGGACTAACATTGCCAGCCAACTGAAGTGTTAAATTAGTAGGCCTAAAGAGAAATTTTATACCACGATGGTACAGCTAGCGGAGTCTAAAAGTCGCCAGCGCAAGAATTTTTACTCATGTGAATAAAATTCTCGCAGATAAGAATTTCAACATGTCGATAAGTAATTCTGATTTTAGATTCTTACGTTCTTATTTTGTTTTATGGGAATAATCGCCCAATCGCTGTTGCGTTCCCCTCCTTTTCTTGATGAATCATGATCAGTTTTTTGATTAAAAAGAATAAAGAAGGAACGCAATCTAATCTGAACTCAAAGGTTTCAAACAGTTTATCAAATTTGCGGAGAGGAAAAACTCAAAAGTGCACTCAAGGAGGATCCTTCCTATTTCGAGTCCGACTATGAAGCTATGCCTGGGCTTTTGGAATGTGAACAAATGCAAAGAATTCGATGCGTTGATATATGTACGCCACTATACTTTGGTATTAATTCTCTACAGGTAGACTGATGACCATGAATCATTTCCCAAATCCTCAATAATTCGATCAAGTCCACCAAGCCACTATGGTGAGTTCTCCTTCCAGTCTGGAGTTCGGTTGGAGGAGGGTCATCCGGTCGGTGGATTTCGGCGGTGGCGTGGCGGAAAGCCTGGTAGATCATCAATAGAAACGCGTAAAACTCGCAATCTTATGAAAAAGCATCATCCTACAGTCGCATTCTTTGTCATTTCTCTCAATAGTAAATTGGACAATCTTTAGATGGACAAGTACTTTGAGTCAAATGTCAAGACGCTGATAGGTTACACTAGAAAACATTATACTGGAGTGATTTCGGGAGAGACGGCAAAGCAAGAGCTGGACTTATTCCAAGATATTTATTCCATCCAGATGCCGAAAGTTGATTCCCTCCGGAGAAAAACCAAGCTGGCGCTAATCGGAAGCTACCTTTGACACCAGAAGCGTATATTCCAGAGCTGGAAAAAATGGTTGGTTGACACCGGAATTCTGTGAGAAAAGAAAGCATAGACAGTGGATACCTTTTGGTAATATCACATCAGGTATCTCAGTTACCTATAAATTCTAAATAGATGAGTCAATGGATACCCTTTTGCTAGAGGGATTAACAGTAAATTCAATTGCGAACGATGGCAAAAGATGGTGGCTAATTATATCTACTGATGCAGGAATTCCAAGAAGAGAAATCCAATGCCCTGAGAAGTATTTGCCGAAGAATTAAGCTCAAAAAAGCTTCAGGTTTGGCTAAATTAGCTGAAAGTGAGCTTTTGGATGAAAATGACCTACTATTGCCTAAATTAATGAGCCGACGAGAAAGTAAGGATATATTACATACTGAAACTTGGAATCAAATTCCGCTTTGCCCGAAGCTTTGCTTTCCTAATTTATCAAAGTTTCGACATCATCTGCCTGCAACCGACATCCTCGACAGTATCCAGTGACTTTTCATAATAATCTATCCAAGTAAATCCAAAAGAATTGAGTGCTCTATGCTTCTTTAGATCCTCCTCCGCTGCAAGGCCTTTTTCGTAAGCTCGATCTCTAACATAAGTCCGCTTTGAAGCTTTTTCAAGAAGCATTTCATCAGATTTGCTCGGCCAGTCCTCTCCTTTGCATTCACAGCGATAAGCGCTCCTACCAATGCTTGCCGTGGCTTACATTTTCAATGTTTCCTTGTGAGACTTTATCTAGTCCTTTCATTATCCGGTATGGTAAAATGATTCCGTGAAATGCCAAAGCAAAAGTCAACCGAATATCGGCATTCAAAAAGTGGGCGTAGAATCAGATCCCCCGCTCAAAAGAGTGGTTCTACCGACCCCAGCTCCGCAAAATTTTTCCTTTGATTCTGAAATCACGTTAAGATAAAGTCCATTTAAGTAATGAGGTTTCAATTTCCTCAACACTCATAACACGCCACCCGCATTCGTATGCCTTGCATCTCCACGCGTTCCAAATCGCCACTTGGTCAGGCAATCTTTTTCGATGAGAAAGTTCTCCGTCACGTCAGTAATTTCTCCCACGCATGTCTAGCGAATGCCCCATTTGATGGGTTGCTTCCCGCTTTCCTTGTCTTGGATATGAGCGTCTTGTCGATATGATCTCATCCCCCAAAGGGAAAACGGTTGAGTGTTCGATCTAGCTCTAAAATTTTTTCCCATTTTGGATTTAAATCAGCTTGTCAACGTTGCCCATTTCCAATTGAGCGTCCACACCTCCGGTGCATTAATCGTTGGCGCCAGTTTCTTGGATATGAGCAGAGAAAAGCCAGACTCTCCATGGGTAATTCACTTCCTTTTTAACATTAGCTAACGACGTAAGGTTTTCCGATGTCATAGATTTTGTGTTTCGATCTTTAACGGTGAACTTCAACCTGTCTTTTGTGAGAGCGGCTTTGAGCCCTTCTTCGGTGCAAAAGACAGGGCAATCGCCCAAGTTCGTTTTTTCCCTTTCCTCGTATTTCAGGACCTCGAAATTGGATGGAGGTTTGGTTCTTTCTGCTGCAATATCCCAAGGATTATCATAAGGTCATTATCCTAGCGCTCCCTTTTTTCAGATTACAAGCAGATGGAAGATTTGCTGTGTAAGAGTAAGGACATCGAAGAAAACAATTTTTCCTTTGAAATCGCGTCTCAGATCTTCTTTGGAAGCGATGTAACCAACGTCAAGCCTTAATCCTTCGCTCGGGTGGAGGAAGAATTGAGGTAAATCATATACTGTTTTTGTGGGAAAAATCCATAAAGCGGCTTTTTCTTCTTCCTGAAATAGGTGCAAACCTCCGCATCTACCGTTTCCCAAAGTTGCCGATCCATCCTTCCGCTTTCTCTATCCGGTAAGTAAATCGGAATTTAGATTAGCCTTTTTCTTCTAAGATATAGCCCGCCCTGTTTCCGACTATCAGCAATTACGAAAAATGTCCTCATTAAAGCCCGTGTTTCCACCACTCGCCCAGTATTTCTCCACAAAACGCCACCGGTCTCGTAAACTAGGTGCTCCTTGTAAGTTTGGCCTACTATAAATCAAAGTAGGGAATTGATCGGTTTGCTCTAGGGAGCCTTTGGGCAAAAAGAAAAAGCAGCCTCAGAAAAAGAAGCTACTAGAGTAAGGGACGGCTTTTTGGGTTTTCATAATAGAAACTAATCTATCAGAGTTTAGAATTTCAACGCTAGATACACCTTTGGTTAATTTCTTTCCCAAGTTAAATCTCAGCTTTAATAATTTAGATTTAATGTACCAGGCATATAATTCTCGAGTGCCAAATGTCAGAAATGCTAGCTTGCATTTTTATATTCGGATTTTTGTTTTTCCCACTCAGCTTCTAATCGATCATAGCCCTAAACGTTGGGTAATTGTTGCCCAAAGTAGGTAAAGGTAGGTCCTATTGTAAGAAATTGGTATGGTAGCATATGCATCGCCACCCCATTGTAAGGAAAGGTCCCATAAGCCAAGATAGTTAAAAACCTGATTCTCTTGCAATGATATCATATCATGACGGTGTAACAAAAAATCCTCAGAGGATTGATCTCTACGAAACTCATTTTGAGTGTTTGACTTCGGTACGGCCTAGGATTGGATAAGTTTGAGATTTGGTTTTGAAGGAGTTCTTTTCCAAAGGCGAATATAAATCTCATTAAAGAAATTGACTCCCCATAACCGACGTTTCCATGTAAGAATCCACCAGCACCTACTGAATACTGTAATTTGGTTTAAAACTGTGCAAAAGAGATGCCCGAATAAAATTTAGCAGACAATAATAAGGAATGGTAGAGTGTTTCACTTGAAAAGGGTTTAGATTGTTGTTAGCAAATGAATCCGCTAAATCTACTTATTTTAAAAAAACCTCTTTATTTAATTTAACTAAAAAATTTGTTAATTCCTTAATCGCCGAACTAGTCAAAGTAATAAGTTTCTTTCAAAAAAATCCTTCGAAATGCTTAAAGTGAGCTTTGAAGCTCTTAACTTCCAATCCAAAATCTTCCAATTTTTAAATTTCCAATCTCTTAAGCCAAAACATCTTCGGTTATTTTCCGAGATCATTTCGCAATTTCCCTGACGCTGATTACCTTTGCGCAGCAGAACAAATCTTGTATCCTCGATTCGGTTACTCCAGTAACCAACTCAATCGCTAAAAGAGTCCGAGAACTGAATTTGTTATTGCGAATCCACCCCTATAGATAAAGTCCAGAAATTGCCAACTTGCGATAGTCAAAGGAGTAATCTTTTCAGGTTCCCTGCTCTGTTCGTGAATGCCAGGTTCTCCGATTGGGACTTGATTTTCGAGAAGCTCCCACTTTTGGTGTTTGCTACGGTCTCATTGCTAGCGCAAAAAATATGGAGGCAGAATGATTGCATCTGAAATTCCGTGAGTACGGCCGTGCTTAACCTTTTCCATATTGATACGCATTACGACTTGTTGAAAGAAATGTAGTCACGGTTCTCAAGTGGGATTCACATGTGAGATCCCATCAAGATTTACGGATAATTTGAAGTGATTTCCGAGTAGCTTCGAATGTAAAGTGTTGCAGCTTTAAAATAAAAGAAGAAGAAACTACGGAAATACAATTCCACCACAAGAGGTTACGCATCAAGCCGAAGGCAAAAAATACTCTTCGGACTTTGTGGTTAATATCTGTGGATGCGCTCAGGAATGGACTTCAGACGTAATTATAGATGCTGTCCAATAGCAGATTTGAAAGCGAAAATGGGAACTGATAAAGTGGTGATGGTGTCCCCTTTCTGGAGGGAAGATTATTCCGTTGCGGCTACCTGACCTTACCGTGCCGATGGTGACAATTGATCTGCGTATTGTTGATAAGGGTTTGCTCGTAAAATGAATTTGAGAAGTATTAGATTCCTAAACATATGGGCTTGAAGTGAAATTGGTGTGGATGCAAAGCAGAAATTTATGATGCACTTGGCAGCGTGACCGACCCAGACGCGAAGCGAAAGCAATGGAAATGCATTTATTAGAGGTTTTCGACCGAAGATCAATAAATAAAGGAGTAAAATGGCTGGACACAGGAACGATTACCCAGATGTGATGCGAATCATCTCTGTAAAAGCCCTTCTGCCACGATCAAATCTCACCATAATGGTGGGTGAAATTGCCGATTTCTGAAGTTATCTGTATGAGCCATTGAATAACAGGTTCAAAGACGAAGTTCGTGAAGTGGGACGTGCGTTGAGATTGTCGAGAAAATTATCGGGAGAACACCCATTCCCAGGTCCGGCTGGAATCCGTATTTGGGCGATGTCACCGCTGAGAAAATTGAAACACTTCAGAAGTGGATTACAATTTATCCAAGGATAAAAAGAATCAGGCCTTACGACCAGGTTTTTGGCAGGCAGGAGCGATTGCTCCCATCAATTCCGTTGGTGTAATGGCGATGAACGTACTTAATGAGAAAAGTAAGTCGCTTGAGAGCTGTCGGGATCAGTGGAGGATGACTGCAAGATTGGATTTCATCTAACCGTATGAGTTTGGCAAAATGTCCAATGAATCCATTAAAATCGGTAAAAGGTGTCAATCCGGTTGTATGACATCTCCTCCAGCCCCTGCTACGATCGATGGAATAATTGGATGTCCGGATTTCGATTATGATAATAAGAAGTCAAGATTTTAGAACCGGAAAAGAGATTTCGGTTTTTCTTTGAAGTCAAGTTTGAATCCATTTGGGTCTGAACTTTGGGTTTGAAAAAATATGGGGTTAAATTTGTTCCTTAATCGCCTCTTTATTCTAATTAGAGAAAACTGTTTTAATTCCATGATTTTTTGTTTTAGCCTAATCAAGGCCAAACGCCAAGTTCCAGCAGAATTACCAGCGCGCAAAAAGCGGAGCTTACCTCGCGAAAAATTAATTGGGAAGCAATGCAGCTTTTAAGCGAATTGAAATAAGAGGATCGTTAATGGAAATCTTGCAAAGTAGCTGCGGTACACATGGGGGAACAGCAACGAGCAAAGCAGGCAGACAAGCCAATTTCATCATGCAGCCGATCCACATGATTCTTCTGGAGCAATCCTGAAAGGCAAATACTTGCCTCGCTCGGCGTATTTTTTCAAAATAATCAAAAAGCAGAGGCGCTCGATAATCAAAATGATTGATCGGAGAGTTAAACCTTTTCTCAAATGTCATTATGAATCCTGAGAACCTGAAAGCCCGAATTTCATGGTTACAAAATCTTCAAGGAATCAAATCAAATCCTGGGTATACAGCTGCAATGAAGGTAGTGCTAGAAGGAAAAAGACCTATCCTCGTCAGCAATGAAACGTCGCCCTACTATGAACTCCAAAGACTGGGAGAGTCGAGTCTCAAAACAAGGTTTGCCAAATGTTAGGATATCGCAGTCCATTTTTGCATTACCAATGATCAATGCTTCTATTCCAGCCTCGGAACTTCGTTTTTTGAATAAATATCAAGGGAGAGTTTTGCCGCCAGCATTAGCAAGTCAAGGTGTAAAAATCAATTATGAATACCTATCAACTCCACGTGATTAGCCCAATGAATCGATTAATGCGATCCTGTCATTGGTAAATCAGATGTAATTAATCGTCCGATTATTCCTTGAGACAAGCGATATGGTGAGTGTTTTGCGAACCAAGCCAAAATCCCATTTATTCATCCCCCTTCAAATCTTGGAGACGCGATTTGAAGGAATCTGATCATACTTATTCTCCTGCGTCGCATCTCTTGCCGAGGAAAATCAAAGCTGAAAAGTCAGAAATGGCACTCCGGTTGCTATTGTTTTCAAAGTAGCTCTAGAGATAAAAGGCTTGCTGCAATTTTAAATGAAGAATTGCCAAAAGGCGGATTTCAGATGTAGAGAGCAAGGTGGTGACTAGCTCAATGTTTCTGAATGCAAGTCTCGGTAAATTCGACGAGAAATTCAATTCCCAATCTTACAAGACAGATCAGCTAGATCTCTTACTGAACCAGCTATACACAACCTATCTGGATGTTGAGTCAATAACTGCTTCGGTTTACGACGTGCCTTCGTTCACTGGCTTACGTCAATTTGCAATTATGAGATGTTTGGAGTTCCTAATTTCTATTTCAGGCATAATGCCTGTGAATTCGAACTCAGAGGCCACCGCCAATTTAAAAAAAGGTTTTACAAATCATCCCAAGATCAATCCAAACATGAACCATTACTTTAGGATTGAACTGTTAATTGGCTGTCCTTCCAAATGTTCTTAACAAAGGATTTGACCTGAGAAGAAATCTAAAACCCAGAGCGTATCAAAAGGGACAACTACTTGGGGATTTAATTCCAAAAAAAGTAACAATAACCATACGTTCCTGTTTTCAAATTAAGAACAGGTGAATGAAACCATAAATTAATCCATGATTATTTCGAAAGCCAACGCCTTTTCGAGAAGGCCTCAACACTTATTCCCAGGTGGAGTGAATTCACCGTTCGTTGCATTTCGTGCGTTGAAGGGATTCCATATTATAAAAAAAAGCTAGGAGCATTTAACTACGATAAATGATAACGCTTACATCGAACTAATCAACAGCTGGGCCGATGAATCCTTGGTCCATAATCACCCCTTTTGATCGGAGGCTTGATTCAACAGCAAGGAACGGCACTTCATTCGGTGGGCCCTAACAACAGAGAAGTAGAGAATCGCTGAGCCATTGTATCTATGTTCCATCAGTGGAAAAGTCAGATGGTAAAATCCGCACGAAGCTACCATGTCTGCCATTCGGTAGCACGTGGCTACACCCGGCGCGATAAGTTTATCAAATGGAAGGTCACACATGGACATGAGATTCATTCCCTTGATGCAGCAGATCTGTGCAATACAATGGGAAATCCTGATTCAAACCGGAGTTACTAAAGAACAGCGACAAGCACCCTTCTAGCCCACAAAATTTTGGATGCTATGAGAAATTAGTGGCCGCTACAAGGAGAGATTGCTGCTTTTGAATTTTAGAGCCTGTTCCAGTAATATGGGGCTTTGCTTGCTAGCGGCCTATCTTCAAAGTTAAGAATATCTGTACACGAGAAGGAAAATTTTTTGATTTTTGACGAGGTCAGACTGGATTCCGGCTTTGCCAAAGGTGAGCCCAAGAGCTATTTGGGTGACAACCCGATATGCCACTTTTAGTAAAATTTATCGGTGGAGGTAGCCGGAGAGCCTATGGTGGCAGAAAAAAGAGAATTATCGATTTTGTATCACCAGTTTGGCACAATCAGGGAGTACACTCTCTGGAAATCCAATGCGATTGGGCGGCAGGATTAGGAAGCTTCAATTACTTTAAATGACATCCAGAAGTCTATACTCGTCTTAATGAAATTGGGATCAAACTCTCCAGTGATTTGCTTCAAATTAATCAAAACTCGGGAAACTATACGATACAATCAACTGGGAAGCAGTACTCTTTGTTTTTCACATCAAGAACATGTCACAGATTTGAATCTGCGAAATGCTCTGATACCGCTTATTTGGAAATATGTCCACGCTATGCTTAGAAGAGGGGTAATATTGGGACCTAAGTCATTTGAGATGTTTCTTTCCATGCCCCTGACAGATGAAATAACCAACGGATTTTGAACGCACACGAGGAAGTAAATAAAAGAGATATAGGATAAATTGACTATGTCGTCAAGTATACGGAATTAGAATCAATACGATGAAGAAAGCTTTGATTCTTCTTCAGGAAAAGGAGTAGTTTTTGAGTTTTTTGATTACAAAAAAGCAAAAGCCAACACGGAGTACAAGTTTTAGAAAAACTGAGTAGTAAGCCCGGTGAATACAGGACTACTTTCCCCCGAAAAATTCGGGAACGATCAAAAAGTGCATGAAAAAGAAGGAAACAGCAAATTCCAATCCTCAATGAGAACCAAGTGATCAAAAGAACCAGTTATCGTTTACTCGGAACAGTTCGATACTTTGGATCATCCAGTGAAATGCTTCTAAAATCGCTTAAAACACATAGTACTAGGCTAATTGGTAGCAAAAAACCCCGTCAGGTGAAGGAAAAATTTCTCCTTCCTTGACCTGAGCAGGTTTGGAATATATAGAACTTTTCAGGGAGATGCCCATACCAATTGAGTTAAAAATTCTCTAAAGGAGTTCCGTTGAGTAGATAAGCAATTCAGAATTCTTGAGTCTTTTTTTAATGTCTCCAAGCCTTCCCTCTATTCCGTTCCATCACTTAAGTGTCGTGGTCCTCAAACCGAAATAGAACAATAATAGTCAGAAGTTTTTGGTATCACTCAATCTAATAAGCGATGAGCCTCGGAAATCCCTTTCAAACTATCAATCCTCTTACTAAAAGCCGGAAATCAGCAGAAGACCCGAAGTAAAGAGTTGTCCCTAGATTTGCTCCACAAAAAAAAACCTTTTCCCGAAGTATAGACAACGTATCTGAAGAATCGTTCAATCCGTGAAATTGAAAGATGATTCTCTTCCTTCTGAAAAAAGGCCTTGAACTGCGTTCTTTTTTACCGCAGCCTGAGCTAAGGGTTTACATTCGAGGCACCAGTTTTTCAATCCAAAGCTTAATCACTCTACCTCTCTTTTTGGCTGTCGTCAGTTGGAGGCATATGCTCCCTCTTCGCATGTGAGAATTAGCGTGATAAAGTGCGCTTCCGCTAAACACCAAACTTTAAAAACCTCACCATTTCCGCCTCCTGCCAATCAGTCCTTTGATTGTACCAGTCCTAATCCCCTTTCAGGTTTCGGGGATTAATGCATGAGCCTGCAGTTGAATGAGATTGGTTGGATTGCCCTCGAGAAAAGTACTCCTCCCAAGACTTCATCCAATGAAATTGCAACCGAGTTGTGTCCTATGCCAAAAGACCAGAACCAGGGAGGTACATACTTCTAAGAAAGTAGTCCTTCGCCATGGTGATATTCCCCCCAAAATGAACCGTAGCGTGATAAATAAAAAAATAAGCCGCTTAGAATTTCAAAGTTGGTGAGTTCCCCCTTTTCTAATTGAAAATATATCCCCACAGGAGAACAATGACAGTGATCCAGCCAAGATCAAATGGGAGACTGTCTCCCAAGTAAACCCTCATCTGATATTGAGAAAACCCAGAAATGCTGAAATCAACCGACTAATAACCCCACTAAAAATCGATCAATACTGTAAAAAATGCAGCTTGGTCTGAAGGAAAAACCAAAGAACCAAAAAAGCGAATTCCAAGGTAAATGACGATGCGGGTGAATCTGCCTAGTAGCGGTAATAAAAACCCAATTCGATCAGGCTAAAATTGAATAATCAAACTCGCTTCCCACGCAGTCGAAAGGTCTGCCTTGAAAATTAATAAGTAAACTTTCGTGGTCAAAAACAAACCCATCAGATGTAGAATCGAAGCAATGAATGTCCGTGAACTGAACTCGCTCCATCAATGCCCAGAAAAGCCAAACCATCGGTGAGGCCATAACTGCCCACTTCTGAAATACCCGCCGGGCCTTGCCACCACATCGTGAGCTCCCCGTGATATCTCTCCCTTTAAATCCTTGCCGCCTCGCGTTCCTGCATTGGAGTTCTTCCAAACCTCCCCCCCAAAACTATTACAAGCGTCCTCGAGTAGTCCTCGTGCTCAAACAAAGGAGTAGTGCAAGTGACGGCCGATCAATTTCTCGCATTATCCGAAGCCCTAGATCGATTGAGCCTCTTTTGCTGCCCATGCGGTCCACCCCAACGTATAATTGGACGAATCGAACCCCCTCCTACATTCCTGCTAAAAACAGTTGTTGGCCAAAGAACCCTCCTGTTGTCCATAGCAGGTTCATGATCGCTCAGGTCGTCTGATATTCATCACTTCAGGCACTTCGATTTGCATACGATACCATCTCATATGATTGATTCGAGCAAGTCCCCGGTCACCAAGTCCTTGACAAGCTTTCCGGCATTATGAGCAGAATGAATCGCTTCATGAACTGACTTTTCATTCGCGTCATCCTCAGATCTTGGAGTAAAGAACAGGACCCTTTGGAGCGACATTGCACGCCTTGTAGACTGAGGGTAGGAAGCCCAGAACCGCCAGACACTTTACCAGCCATCTCGAGTCTCCTCCGGAAGTCAATACGACAAATCCGGGAAGTTTGTGGTTCTGTGCCCTAACCCATGTCACCCAGCTTCGATGCTTGGTCTCCTAGTCCGAGGACTTCCAGTTGCAGAAAAAGTGAGCAGGCCCATGATTGAACTGATCGTATGGACTGCCTTTCAAAAAGCTACTTCGTCACTACTGATGAAAAATGTGGTAAATATCGAAACCCATGCACCTGATTCACCCATGCTGGGCAAATTAGCCGAGGCCCAAGAAGTTGAACTCCCACGAATAAACCCAAATTGCTTTCCTTCCAAGTAAAATTCCTGGGCAAGGTTTCCCATCGATTTATAGCTCGGGTTGTAGTCAAAAGAGTCTCCAACTGCGAAGGGCCCGCCATATGTAAGGTATAGTAATGATTTGCCTTGAGCTGAAAGGAGAATGGAGCAATGGATTAGATCCCGATCGAAAGATTGACCCTTGATGAACGTTGATCCAAGGACACAAAAAAGAGATGAGCCATTGCAAAGACCGCCTACCTTGCTACAACAGTCCATCAAGAAAGTCTCCGCGTTGATTGCAAGCTTTGCTTCCAAATTCTTTAAACAGCCTTCGATTGGTTCAATAAGGGCTTGTTAAAAATCAATCCTAGGTCCAATAAGCATTGCCACTAAGGCCAATGCAGCCTGCCCAGGGCTTGGTTGTGCCTTTTATTCCAAAGAAATCCTTCCAGAACTTTGGGTTAAGCTCAAATCACCTAGACCTTTTCGTGAGTGAATACCGAGATTCCGTTTGTTTTACTGAGATCTCCCCGACTAAATCTTCATAACAAAAGCAATTGGCCTCTTGGTTTCCCGATACTTGCAAACCAATCTCTTTGGCCAGCGCCATATCAGCCTCGAAAAAGACGGACATTAAAGTGATCACGCCTGAAGCCGTGTAATTGGTACCAATCCGTCTGCTCAAGCAACTCTCGACTCCTGCACGAAGCCCATGGATGGTAAAGGACTGTACGCTTTAGAAAAGTAATAGATAGCTCTTTCTGTAGCCGATCTTCTCCTTCAGCTCACCAAGATTCCCATCATAGACTGCCTCCCAGATTCTCTGGCTGGGTGGCAATCACGGTCTGCATACCTTAGTACTCAGCAAGCCACTACTGCTAAGCTGTTCCTCGAATTTGCTCAGCTGACAATCCTCACCTGGGTCCATGTGCGTACCATTTGTTCCGGATCAGATGCATAAGTGGGAAATTCCCGCTGCTTGCGATAGTTTTGAGTTACGAAATTCTTGATAGTACTTTACACTCCAATCAATATCATGCATCGTGCTCAAGCCAAATCAATCCAATAATCAAGATGAGTAGGGGTCCTTGGAACCCAGATCTTCAAGAGATGCCACCAACCCTCCAAATACCCCTGCCTCCAGACTCGATACCACGTTCGGGAAGTCAATGGTTTTGATCGTCACTAGCCCATCTACAAATCTAAGCGTTTGCTCCAATCTACTGTTTTTGGATGAGCACTTTGGGCCTTAGAAAAACCTTTATCGCCTAAAATCATCCAATTTCCTCGTTCCGAAACTCTGTTCGCGACTCAGAAATTGGATTCTCAATTAATATTGGAAGGGTTGTCGGCTTTGGCGCTAAAAGAATTTCCAGATTTTTGGATTCCTGTAAATCCTGGACTCTCTTTCCCGAAGACTTGAACAAAGCAAACCAGACGCACTGCGATTGCATCTTGTTGCACTTTGCTTTTGGGCTCTTCATTTCAAGAACAAATCCGCTTCCTAAGTGCGGAAATGGATTGTTTCGTGAGATTTCCCTGTTTAATTGATTGGAATGCGTAAGATCACCTTACTGGATTCTTCCGATGATCACGACCTCCACCACCATCCGAACCCATATCATGAGCAACTGATCTGCTCCTTTGGTATCAATATCGCGAAGGACACAAGTCCGCAGCTGCCATTCCCCCATTTGGTATCGAGAGTCTCCGAATTTTAAAAATCCACGATATGCGCATGCGTATGTTTGGCTCCCTTGAAAGTGAGAAGTTTGTGGACCTGGCTTCGTTGCCCGCATAACTTTTGTACCGCAATCTACACTGCGGGGCCAGTTTTAATGGATCTTCGATTCATAGAATCTTCGTTCGGCCTATCCCATCAGTGTGTCTTCCATCCCTGCTATTGTGAAAAGGCAGCACTGATAATCCTCATGAGAAGAACAAGGATACCTTGTGGCATTGACGCATCCATGGTGTACGTTGCCAAGACTTCATAGGTGGTGCTCACACCGATCCAAACTGCAACGCCACACGAATCTTCATCGTTGGTTCACTTCATCAATTGTGCAATTACGGTGTTCCCGATGACGCAGTTGCCGTAAGTTGGTCAATAGTAGGTTGGGTAATAAATCTCCAGCCACTGTCTATGTGGAACTCATCAAATGTTGTCCTGATTAAAAGCTCGAATCACCCCAATCGCGGTAGGGCCCACATGGTCCGACTTACGTCTCGCTCATACCTTGGTATCCGCATAGCGTGCAAGATCAGCACCAAACTTGCCCATTTTTCTCCATACGTAGGCATGGACAATAACTGATTCAACCGCTGTTCGTAAGTGTTTGCCAGATTCAAAGCTTGCTAATTCTCTCGAAGGTGGAGCCCAGTGAATCAAGCGCAACCTTCGAAGTAAAAAATTAAGTTCTAGCTTAGCGACAAAGGTTAATTGAAGTTCCGCTAGCTTTTCAACCAACGAAAGAAATCTATTGTAGAAAGTGCGTTTGACTTTCAGCTGTGAAAAAGAACTTCTTTTTTAATCAGGCAAGGATGGTTAGAAACGGGAGCATAAACCCACATGCTCTCCCCATTTTTTGCTCCTGCTGATCCAATCTTCAAATCGATATTCTTCTCCAGAGAGACGGCTTGATAAGGCATTCGAAGCCAGGATCTGATTGCGTCAAGCGTCGGATAAGTCACTTCCGTGGATCTCCCGGAAAATAGCTGGATGACCGTAATTTGGTTACAGCCAAGCCCTCTTCTCGAAAGCCAGGAAAAGCCGGCATTTTTTAAT
>Ga0163217_1033106_pt1 | contig 17339 bp, 14 predicted proteins | sample SynspAceP_FD_185933 | JGI IMG/M metagenome (GOLD analysis project Ga0163217, IMG submission 185933) | Saline lake microbial communities from Ace Lake in Antarctica - Synechococcus sp. Ace-P (PacBio error correction) | ecosystem: Environmental > Aquatic > Non-marine Saline and Alkaline > Saline ...
ACCGTCTTAATTTTATGTGAATAAATGGCTTAATTGGTAATATTTAATTTAAATTGTTTATTGTTTATCAATACAATGAATTTGTTCTTTTACCAATAATATAAATAATATTATATGGCAATATCAGAACAAATTCAACAGCGGAAAATCTAATCATTTCCTACTTATTTGTCTGTATCAGATAGGCTTTTTGGCTTACGATTTGGCCTTGGATTATTCTTCCTTTTTTGGCAATTGTTGCTTTTTTTACTCGGGATCCCCCTATTTTTCACCAGTCCGGAGTTTTACGGTTAATGGCGTTTGATCCCTGTGAGTCAGATGGAGCGATTGCTGAACATCGAATAATATGCATGAGAAGACATGAGGCACATTACTCTGTAACGGGAGATGCGGCATGGGGAATATTGGGGTGGAACAAGTGCCCTAAGGGTTTTAGTTACTGCTTATCAAGGTCACTTGTCTCTGGTACTGTGAATGTTTGTGCGAGTACTATCAGCCAGTTTAAGATGGAGCTTATAAGATCTGCGCAAGCGGCAAAACAAGGAGAATCTGTCATTAATTCACTAAACAATGCGATTCGGTCTGCAGATGGATAGCGCCTTCTGCTGGATCTCGGAATGCATTTTTTTACTCGGATATATGATTGGATCCACATCTTTGCTTTCATCCTATCTTTATGATAAATTGGAGTATCTCCGGGTCTTGGTTTAGCAATGATCGATTTTTGTCTGCGTTTATGGACATTACTACAGTCCGTATTTTTTCTTTTCTTTTTCATTTGGAGCTCGATTGAGAGGCGTTTTTCGTAATTGGCTCGCAAATGATACGCAGAGAAGAACATGATTGTGACATATTTGAAACACTATGTCACAATAGCCGCGATACATATTAACCTTGATGCTAATGCTTGCCAAAGCGTAACAATGTCACTATCACCCGATCTGTCGCGTGAAAGTGGCATTCCACTATAGTCCAATTGTCTTTCCGCATTCTAAAAATTGGGAAGGCAATACCAGATTGGCCATTCAGTACTGCTTTAACTGTCCATTTGCCGGGGTATTGAATTGTCCCAGCCTGGCGATATTTGGAATTTAAGTCCTGAAGGATGAATCAATTTAGAAATCAGAAATCGATTTTTATTGACTTTTAAAACCAATGGCCAGATTGAAAGCTTAATGTGGCCCTGCGGGCAAAACATATTTCTTATAGCAAGAATTTTCAACCTATTTTCCCCTCGAAAACTACAAATAAAAGTGCTCAAATATCCTAAGGGTATCATCAGGATTCATGTATTTTGATAATCTGGCATCTTGCTATTGCACTCTCCGCATTAAGAAAGCGTAATTTTTTCCATTTTGGAGGTATTCGGTGTTCCTGGGTTGCCAGTCGAGCTTTGGAGCAATCCCTTTCAGGCTCGGTTGATATTTTAGCGCCGTTCTCTGCAGAAGATCCCCGATGAAACCAGTTGATCCTACATCTGCCCGTTAGAATTTTCTTTTGAGCAATAGGGTATTTTTCTTTTTCCCTGGCTTTTGGGCAATAGGCTTCTATCAGGCATGAATTCCCTTGCCTTTGTTCCGTAATGTACCCGTATTTGCCAAGCACTGGAAAATCAGTGAAATTGCCATGGCTAGAGCGTCACAAAGATGATCAGCGAGGCTTAAAGGAAGCTCTTTTTCATTTTTTTCTAGTTTTAAGATTTTCGGTTACTGTCTGATAAACAACAAAAGGCACTGATGTGGCTTTATGAGTAAAATACGCTCATCTGTAAAAGTCGTACAGGAAACGATTTAATTTTTAGATGCTGTGCGTTTTACTGACACCAGCATGTCTATTGGACCCCTTTCTTGCTGGTACTCTTACTCACTCGAATTTTATAGGACTTAATTTTGGTGATCCGGTTCAAATAAATGACAGCATAGATATTCGAATAAGACAAGTGCTTAAAATGAGGTACTGTCATCCGTGTAGGTGTGACCATTATCATTTTATAATCCCTTGAGCATATTAGTTTTGATTTAATTAGAACCAAACGCTTCCCTACATGATATAAGCATTTATACGATCATACGTCATTTTTTTAAACCCTTTTGTCAGCTTTCATAGATGTTATACTCGACCCTTTTCAATAAAGAATTTCGCATTGTAAAGTCCGATTCCACAGCGCAAAAGGCGGAGGAAAGCGAATACAAATGAGCCCTGAAGAAATCGAAATACCCATTACAAAGCCTATATTAATAGAGATATTAGCAGGTTGAACATTATTTTAAGTTTTATGGAATTCTTTGGGCGAACAAGACTGATTCACTTGGTGCCCTATATCTTTTATCCGAGCAATATCTTGGTGCGAGCCAATCCGTGATAATGGATACTTTGGCCAACACGGATATTTACAGGGCAAATGGCATGGTTGATTTCCTTTGTTTTAATGATCAGATCGGGAAAATGATCTGGTTTCTCAAGGCCTCAGATCTCTGTTGATACCGATGCGGGACGAAGGGCAGATCTTAATAGGAATATTGAAGATATATTCGAGAGGTACAAACTTCGTATGTTATGAAGACCGGTTGGCTTTTCTGTATACGCCATCCACAGGTTCGGGGTGAGTGCACAGCAGTAAGAAAAGATATTTTGGCCATGGGGGTTCTGCGTACTACAGAGTTTAGAGGACGCAGAAACCGGGAAAGAAGGGTAATAAGATAGCAAGTTGCAGTGGAAAGGAACCCTAGGTTTTCTGATATAACATCCGGTGACGCGGGCAAGCGATCTCTTAGGACCAGAAAGGGATGACAAATAGAAACTACATACCATGAGCCGTGTTTTACTTCCCATGGAGGCAATCGGAAGAATGCGTATCTCTATTTGGTGCTTGCGACAATGGGACAAAATGGTAGATACACGGTCCTACCACCATGCCAGTGAGCTTGGGCCAAGGCCTAGCCGTGGGTGCAGGTACGGTTGTTGGCCATAGGTGGTTGCGGTAGCCGGCATGGATTATTTATTACCACGCGCGCTGATCCCCTCTAAATACCGCAAGGGCCAATCGCAATATAATTGAGAGACTATTGTTGCGATGACACATTGGAAATGAACAAACAGCGGGAACTTAGTGAGGACTATCTATAGGATATGCAGTAGCCTTGCGCAAAATGTGTGGTAACAACATTAACTCTCATTGTTATATGTATTCGTAGATCTTCATCTTTTTGTTGCTTGTAGAACAATAATAGGTTTTATGGGTAATTTTACAAGATTTCCAAAAGTTGGTTATACGCATGCCCTCTCAGGCAAAAGGGCTTTCTAAAGGGGATATAGGCTTCTGATTTTACGTTACTTAATGGCTTAGGTAAAAAGTATCACCTGTCCAGAAGAATTGAAATCAGGAAATTGGTAATCATTAAAATTTTATGTGGTGAATGGTGCCCTATCTGTAACTTGGATCTTAGGGAGATACAGAAATACTTACCCCAAATTAATCCTTTGGGGCCACTTAATTGCCATTAGTCCCCAAAAACCAGAATGATGCACTAACGGCTACACAAAAAAAACGAAACTATGAATTTGAAGTGCTCTAGTGGGATTGCGGCAATCAGGAAGTGATAAAAGCATACCGCCCTCCGTTTGTCATCCAGGGGAGGGATTATCACCACAGCGTCGCGATTTAACCTTTTGAATGGGGGAAGGTTAAAGACCCACCGTTTCCAGCTACCTTTATAGTGAATAGTAAAGCAAGTAATTTGACAGCTGGCCATGTGGACGGCCAAATTATACAAAAGGATGACCTCCATTGGAAATAATTCAATGGTGCTTGAAAAGATGCGGGACAAGGCAAAATAGTTTTTCCAAGGCACCAATGGTCCCTTTTTAATCAGAATGGGAAAAAGAAGTTACATTATCTATAGTGTTTGTGCTCACTAATATTTTTTCCGGTGTTGTCTTTAATTAATGTTAAGTCCCATTTGGTTGACGCAAGTTATGGCAGCCCTGTAATGTATTTCTGCGATCTGAATTTTCATTCGCTTTTAGTGTTGTTTAAGACACTTCTTCTTTAATAAATTGGCTGTTTGTCATCAATCAAATAAATAGAATTCATCGCCCTGTGGCTTTGGGCATTCCCTGTCGGGTTTTAAACGCCCTTAAGAAGCTTTGTAAGCTTCTTTTGTTTCTCCCAAGGATGTAAAGTGGATTCTGCAGCTACCACTGCCACGCTCACCGAAGGGTCGTAGATGGCCTTTTTAAGGCAGAAATTTCAGGTTTGTCCTTTATCCTCGAGAAGTAGTAGACCATTGCGCCCCATAGCGAAATTGCAAGATTCATTGGATTTAAGGACTCTCACATCTTTTTGTTTATTTTTCAACTTTACAAATGAGGCAAGTTCTGCTGCTATCAATGATTTTCTGAATGGGTAAACTTACCGGCTTTGAACAAGTAATCGAAGATTTAGTCTGATTTTTGCTCTTATGGTGCGCTCATCCTCGGGCATAAAACGCCGGTATCTTTAATTTTTATTTCGCAGTTACGGTTGGCCGTGCGCATTTTCCTTTAAAGAGCCTGCGTACGGCATTATCGGGCCAGGGTTTTTGTTTCCCAAGGATCAATTTTCTTGTATCGTACAATTCCTCTACTGGCTTGTATTCCAATAGGCGCTTTGAATTTTGTTGCAATCACCATTTTCATAGGCTGTTTGCCCATGACTTTGCAGGACTTGGCCCTGAACAAATACTCTATTGGCAGCGCATAAAGTTCTGTGGCATGTAATTGTGGATGTAACGGTATTTTTTAGCTTTCTAACGGCCCTGCTCCATATCATACCATTCGTTCATCGCGGTCACGGGAACATATAAGGCATATTTTGGATCCGGGCTAATAATTTTTCACCTAAGAATTGCTTCTCCTTGTAACTGTTCGGTATTGAGCTCGCAAAAACTTAGTAGGTAGGATATTAGATCAACAAAGCTGATCCACAGCGGTCTACTTTTGATTGGGGGCTCCTTGCAGGCCAGAATTTTTTTTTATATTTTTTCAGGGATGCGCACAATAAAGGGGACAATGAAGTTTCTGTATATCCGTATACAAATATGCTTGCTGCGAGCCAAATTACAACCCGGCCGTGGTCTGCGTAAATAAATGACGATTGTATTAATCGGCCTCCGATATCCTCCAATTCTTTTTAATCGTTCGCCTAAACAAAAGCATCTATTGTTGAATTGCCGGTCAATAATACTGTCCCAGTCGCGTCCATATCTGAGGGATACGGGGATGGTAAGGAGCTATAGGGATTTTTTGGATCGTGACCAACTCACTTTATAGGCAACTGCTCATGAATTTTAACTTTCATGGGTTATGGTGGTATTAAAAATGGCAAACCAAGGCTTTCCCCTGTTGGTGCATTTTTTATAGTTGGGCATCTGGAACTACTTTCATCCCAATACTTCTTTAGGCTACATTGGTGTTGTAGTCGGTTTAACAAGAATTGGTAGTAATAATAGCCGCAATTCCCTCAAATGCTTCTACATGGAATTTTACTTTGTTTTATCCACCTAGGTACGTTACTTGCGGCATATTGGGAGTGGGCCTCCAGAAATTGCATATTATCCCAATAAATGGTGTTACGCGCCCGGTGCACAACGGGGGCATTGGCAATAGCATGAGTGTACAAAAAAACCCTTCACTTTGCCAAATTTGTAGATTGGGGGTATTGGCCAAATTCTCACCATAGCAGCTGAAAGGCACTATGTCCTCGCTCGTAATCCAAAGAATATGGTAGGTCCTGAGCTTGTTAACATGTTTGACAAGTCATTATTATTACTAATACGGCGATGTAAGTTGTGTGATATTTAGTCATTTTTTCGGGTCTGGATAATTGGCGGTTTATTTTTAGGAACTTAATTATTAACAAATATTAATAGACTTACCCTTTAGCAGTGTCTTAAACATCACCATAAACTTTATTATTGAAGTTAATCTTGACCTTATCTGTATATAAAAAAGTAGTTAGCAGGTTTATAATGGATTTTTCCACAAATTAGTTCACGTAATAGTCCGGTGTATGGGTAGAATTTAATACTGGGCAGAAACTATCTCTTTTGTTAGTTCATATTCCCCACTCCTGTTTTCCAATATCATTTTATTGCCCTATGGAATAAATTCCAATTTTTTAATCCAGCCTGCTCAAATTTGAACTTGTCAGTTTAATAGGCCTCTAGGGAAAATGAAAGGTTGATCCGGCTTGCTGGCCCACCAGTAAAATTTAATCTTTTTTGGTTATGGTTTATTTTTAAAGGAAAACTTGGACTTGAAAACACACCGAGATATTTTATCCAAGTCTTCGACTTTAGATTTAAGGCCTTCGTTTCTTTAAATTCCGGGAGACTATAATCTTTTCCAAAATAGATACTCACTCAATGCCAACCGATCATGATATCGTTTTGGGCATGGCCAAGCCATTTGCCGTAAATGCTATAGAAAACGGTTTTCTACTGGAAAATAGTAGGCATTGGATTGGAAAACCGGTCTATTGCTCATTGTGCCCAAAATGCTTTTTTTTCGTAAAATGGGACTTGAAACATACCTAGGCCATAGCCATCCTCAATTTCCATCATTGGCATGCATCCGTTATTTCTCTGAAACCAATTTTATAGTTAAAAGCAGTTCAAAAGATTATGTTTAGGTCCTTGGGTGGCAACAATGGCAACCGGCGCATTGAGGATGGACATATCAGATTCAGGGGCCATTGCCATTCGTTGGATTTTGTGTAGGACTTTGGCTTCATTATTTTTTGTTGCTAAATATTTAGCACCCATAATAGGTGTTTTCAAAGCGGGCAGGGCTTGCAAACCATCTCCTTTATCAGCTGGTTCCAAGTCTTTATTTTCTACCTTTTTTTCGCAATAAAGGAAAGCAACACATAATTGGAGTTGGATATTCAAATTTGGCATTGGGGCTCAAAAAACACTACGTTTCCTGGCGATTTTTTTGACCCCTTATAGGTCTTTCTTTTGTATGGGTGGTTCCATCAAGAGGTAAAATCCTCGGCACTTGTAAAATGTAAATATGCCGCTACGATTGTTTTAATAATTGCGCTAATCGTTTATTTCTTGGGAGTTTCTTGATTCCGGATAAAAATCCGAGAGTTTGGTGCTCAAACTTAATTTACGTCTCAGATCAATCTCAAGATAATAGAAGCCGTAAAAGGTCTTTGGTATATAGCCGATACGGTATTGTGGTTCTTATTCGGTGGCCATTGTTGTCATTCTTTGCTAGCAAAGCCGAATGCATGTGATAGCTTTCCCTTCCCTCTTCAGGAAATGTAAATACTTACCCCAATTTCCCTTTGGGTTTCGATTTCGCTAAGCCGTGACAAAGACTGTCCATTTTTTTCCGGTCGAAGATCTTGGGCGGACAATTTGCTTAGTAAAAGGTGATTAGTAAGTAGTATGTTTTTCATTCTTCTTTAGTTAGTGTGTTTGCATCTGTTATTCCTCCATTACTTTAATAAGTTCGTCCCCAATTTTTCCCAATCTAGGGTTATTTTCATTAACTCCCTATACTTTTTAATTGATGTAATGAATCGTTCTACGAGCTTGAGTCTCGCTGAGGTACCCTCAGCATCAAATTTCGACATCTCAATTTTTATCCACTCCGTATTAGCGGAGGGACTGCCGAATGTATCCTCCCAATTATATTTCAAAAGTTAAAATAGTCAGTCCATTTACTTATAAAACATTAAATGCATCAATAACAATTGATGCACTCCATTAAGATTTACTCCCGTATATTAAACACTACTTTAAATTCTATCTTCCCCACACTTTAAATTAGAGCAAATCCTTTTTAACAAGAATTATTTTCTTAACGTTTTTTTGACCATGTTTTTATACTCCCTTTCTTACATCTTTTTTGACCATTTGCCATTTAATTTATATACCACCCTGCCATATTGAATTGAAATACTCTTTCCCCTACTTAAATTCTGGAGAAGTACTGGACATCCACGCGGGCTACCTTTTCGCAGCTCACTAGGAGACTTGGGGAAAATCTTATAATTCCTTCCTCGGCTTATCGAATAAAAAATGCAAAGACCATATTGGAAATCTTCGCATAATAATATGGCTGGGTAAAAAATGTAATCCGAGACTTTCTACAGTAAGACCTACAATTAAAATTGGGTGGCTGTAGTACAAGTTTTATAATTAAACATTGTCCCGCCTCATATGGTGCATTCTCATTTGTGTTTCGCAGAAAGGGCATATATCCATTGGCTTGAAAACACACACTTACTATTGAGCTTCTTTTTTCCTTTGGAATTTTCCCAGTTTTTCCGGAAAATTAATATACAGAAGCCGCAAAATAATCCAACGTATCCATGTTTAAACATGCTTTTTTGGTCATGGACTACAAAATTAAACTCTACATCTATGTAATGATGGGTCTACAAGTATGAAAAGTTGTCAACTTTCTACTTTTGAAATGCTTGTTTTTGGCTGATGAAGCATAACTTTTTTATCAGAAATACATTTTATATAGTCCATTGGGTATCAACGTCTAGGGCTTCAAAAAGTGATAAATTCCCCACCAAAAATAATGTTTCCAATGTAAGCGAATGGGGAACAAATAGCGATAACGAATACTTGATCCTTAATGAAAAAGTTCTGGGATATACCATTATACCTTCTTTGTTGCCTCCATAGGAACTATTCTCTACAAAGTTGCTTTAAGTTCTCCTTTATCTAAGTTACTGTGGGATTGGTGAAGTACAGCCGAAATAATTGAGAAAACACGTCCTGAAAATGAATGGGATAGAATTAACATTTTCCTCAAAATATTGCTGCTCAATTGTTTTATTTTACATTAGGATTATGTATTTCTAGTTTTTTCTATGTTTGACAAACTGCGGAAATGTCACACTCTAAATAGAAAAGAACCTAAAATAATTAACAAAAATCTTGTTGCTTTAGTTATTCTCAAATCCGTCCCATTGCATAATTCGTGAGTCGGTTTCTTATTATAACACGGAATTGAAAGGGATCACACACTCAATGTATTATTGGACTTAGGCCCTACTCTAAAAGATAAAAGGTAGTAAACCATGGAAACAGACATTAGAAAGAGTGGAGTACGATATAAATTGCAAATACTTTTTTGATTATCCAGAAGAGTTATTTACTGATTTGGACTAAGGCTCGTCCGAAAAGAATCCTTCAACGTAAAAATAAGAAGCATTTAGGCGCGCAGTTTCAGAGAGGTTAGAATAATGTGAGAATTATTCCAGTTTAAGGAACTATCACTTATATCTGCCTAAACTCCAAAATCTCACAACCAATTGCGACTTGATCGTGGAGATACTGGAGTCCGACCGGGTGACCTCTTGCCTGCCAAGAACTGCGATTGTAAGCTTACATAAAACAAATAGAAGATATGGGATAAAATAAAAAAAAAATTGGCTTATATTCAGAAACATAAACTTACTTTTGGTGTCATTTGAATTATCAAATGAATATAATCAATTGCGTGCATTTTTTTTTTTACTTATTACGTAATGTTACAACTAGTGTTAAAAGATTCTTTAGATAAACGTAGACAAACATGCCAATGGTGGATGGCGAAATAATCGGCAGGTGGACAATAAAGAGTTTTGGACTTAAATTGGCATTGATTGCCAAATATGGAATCAAATACTTCTTGGAAAGAGGTCTTTGGATCTTCCGGCATCTTTAGCGTAAACGGAAATAAATATTCTCACAACTTTTTTGATTCTGTTCCAATGCCCTCTAGAAAGTGGTTTTCAAGTTCTTTGCCCATTCTTAGACTTGTCTCTTACTAACCTTAGTTACAGGAGTTTTTTTAAAAATATGACAACTAATCCGATAAATATTTTATGAAATGTTCAAACTCCACATTCACATTAATATTTGAGTCATTTATTATTTCTCTTGAAATGAGACATATGCGAAATATAGATCATCTTTTGTTTTCAGTACTATGGACTGATTATTTTTTATACTGAAAAGCCAAGACTGATCCTAGAGAAGATCATGTTCATAATTTGTAGCACGTGAATTCAAAACATTAATTAATATCTATGAAAGTTTTTGAGTGTGGTCCCATTGTAATTATCCTTATTTTTTGAAAATAACCAATGTGAAAATTAATTGCGGACGTTCATGCGGTTATCGGTGCCGCAGACCGTAAATGCTCACAACTTTAGACCCTTGAGCACTTCTTTGATTTTCTGACCGAGGGGAAAAAATTGAGTACAAGTACTGTAAAAACAAGGAGCAAATAAAGGTTTGCATTGCTAGCTCGAAAAGAACGAAAAAACCAATGAGAGGCCAAGCCATGCAGCTCCATGGAACAATCCCAATCTGTCGGAAATAGAGAACTTTGCGAAATGGCCAGAAACTGGCAAGTTGCCAAACACCGACTTAATATCAGTTCAAAAAATCGTCTGGATTTGCCAATTAATGTTGGTTAATAATTGAAGGGTTGTGTTTTGACTTTATAGGCCAAAAGGAACAACTTAAAGATTGTGATACACGCCAAATGGTGTAATAACTATCTTGGATCCGAGAGGCAGATTCCGTTTTTTCCGGGAGCAAGAACAAGAAAGGAGATGCAGGAAGCCTTATCGACGCTAATGCCACTTGAAGACCATGAAGTAGGTCCATACTTCTGGGGGAACAAATTAGTATCCAAAAAAACAAGGATATTTTATCCGTCATTTAGGACAATCTTGGGAAATGAGCAAGTGAGTTTATAGTAAGTTCTTTACAAGCCTACTCAAACCATGGTGCACCTTCCAATTGGGGACGACTCATTCATTAGCAAATATGCAACTTGCACACGCGCTTGGGAAGAGATTGGCGCGCCGAGACCTGGGCGCATTATCTGTCACATTATGGCGGATCATGCTCAAGAGACCGGCGAGCATTGTTTTGGTTGAGTCTACAGATATTTCAAAAAACATGCGGATTGAAGGCAACATCTGATCCTGTACTCCGTAAAAAAACTTTTGAAACTATTATTCAAATACTTATGTATATCCATTATCATTAGTATTTTGCGGTCAATAGCCTCAATCGAAGCGATGGGTGTCCCCCGGATGTATATATCGTTTGTGATTACTCCGGGGTAGTAAATAAAAATGAACGTTTTATTCACCATTGCTATTGCCCGAAACGATAGTATCCCTAAACTTTATACTATTGCTTCACTTGGCCTATGGGCTAAAATAAGGTGAGTTGACTGTGTAGTTAAGTTGGGATGAAACTTTATCCCAAAAAAGAGTTTCCTTTTTGAGATCAATTGCTCTCCTAAAACTGCATTAGGTATTGTGAGGGACTCAGGGAACTATTGAATTAGTGGTTAAGGTATACACTAATCCACAAATATTTTACTTCAAACCCATTGCCAAGTTTTAATAGTTGATAGAATTATTAGGTTTTATATAATATCGTCCTTGGATTCTATTGACTCTATTACTGTGGCTCTAGTTTAAATAAACTTTTTAACAACTAATCTTAAAAGGAACGCTATTCCACAGGTTAGATTGAGCTCCTCTTTAATCTACACACTATTCCAACTATCACTTCAAACAATATGCCCTAAAATTAATTTTGAACGAGGTATACGATAAAAGGTTTTTAATGACGAATGTTCATCGATGCCATGAAGTGGCGACCAAGTTTTGACTTTTAAAAAACGCTAGAGAAGAATTGGAACAACTTAATTTCCTTCAGCATTCAACCGATCGTGCACAGTTATCCCTGGGCAATGACTTTAATGTATATATGACAATCAAGGGTTGAGCGTTTCTTCCCATTTAGACATCAATTCCAAGAATAGTGAGCGGTGCAGGATGGGACTATTTATCAAAGGGACCCTCAACAAAAGAATAGTAAGCTCTAAATTTATTTATTAATGTATTATAATGACCAAAAGAGTCCTAAAGGATAAGATTATTCCGCAAAAGAGTTGGTGCTTTCGAGCGCTAGTTATCTTAAAGAATGTATTGGGCTTCACCACCGGAAAAGGTTCTGGAGCAATACTCGGTAAACCGATCTCATCCGAGGAGCAGAATGGAAGTTTTTGTGAGTTGGAGATAATTTAAAGGTGGCCCATCCGGAGTAATTGCCTAATATGCTGGAAATGGGAGATCTTGAAACGTACTTTTCCAGAAATGTTTTTGAGCACACATGTTAGGCCGGTCCACGATTATTCGGCACTATTTAAGGGATATGCTAGAGTCCTACGAAGTCAATAAACCACATATTGTGGTATTAACACCTGGGACTATAATTCAGCTATTTTGAACATGGCTTATCTGGGCACAACAAATGGGAGCTGATAGTGGAAGGAGGAGATTTGGTAGTATCCAAGGCGATTTTGTTATAATATGACCACATGTCTAGCAAAAAGGTCGATGTTATTTACCGCAGGTGGATTATGATTTATTGACGCCATTGGTATTCAAAATAAATCCAGATTCGCTTTTTAGAACTCCCGGGCTGTTCGGGGCCTATTTAAAAGGGAAATGTGGTACTGGTGAATGCCCAGAGCTGGTGTAGCTGAATGACAGGCCAGTTTAAATGCCTATATTCCAATGGTTGATAAAATATTATTTGGGCAGGAGGCACTAAACCAAAATATTAAAAAACATATATATGTGCTGAAGAACAAGATTGCATATGTTATAGAAACATTGCCGGAATTGGTGGTTAAACAGACAGATGAGTTCTGGAGGAATATGGAATGTTTATAGGTCCACATGCTACAAAAGCGGAACAAGAGGAGTCGTAAGAAAAATCAAAAACAATCCTAGGATTATTTGCACAACCAATGAGTCAACCTTGTCCCGAAGTGCCACAATCTGTGATAATAGTAATAGAGGGCGACATGTAGATTTTAAGACCTATATTCTCTATGGAAAGGATATCAAGTAAATACCAGGGGCGTTGAACCAAGGTAGCGTTGAAAAGGGGTCCGTTAGTCGTAAATTCTTCACAAGAGGAGGACAGCAGGGAATACTTTGGGTCTTGGAATAATAAATAAAACAGAACTTGCTAAGCTATGAATCCGCAAAATACCACATGTATTGAATGATAGGTACGTGAACGGGCCGAAAATTAATGCAGATTCATGGTGTAATTTAATCTTTCGTTGGAATCGGCACTCTGAATGCTTATTCCACAATGGAAACCCTTTGGTGGTCAATTTACAGGGGATTGGGAATCTATATGAGTCCCTTTATGAGACTGTGGAAAAGGAAAAAGTCATATATTCTGGGATTCGACCCTCAAAACCCGAATTTTCGGTATACAACTACAACTCTATTTGTCACGCAAGGGAAACGCAAGGGCCATTAAAAGGCCAGAATTGACTAGGAAGTATGGAACAAATCAACTACTTGTATTCATTTCGTAAAGGAAGGATTGGAAAAAAGAGTTGAAAGAGAGCGACCCACGTTATTTTTAAAAAAGTGAAGGAAGGGTGTCCAGCTTTATATGGATTTTGGCGCATATCATATACCCGAAACGATGGTTGGCATTTTGGAACAATTGGTCAATTGATAGAACGTGGCCCGACAACTCACGTGTATTTTAGATGTAAAATATCACATCTTACTAAACAAACACCACAGTGTAGGGCACTCCCTTCGACCTAGCTCAATGGGCGGGCTGGCTTAAATCAGTATCCGCTTATGATTTGGTACCGAAAAAAATATGGGAAACTTACCCGTTTGAATAATTTTCGGATTTTTTGATTTTAGATACAGGTTTTCCCTCGCTCCCATAACTTCTGTTTAATTGAGGCGAAAAAGTCCTTAAAAGCATTACGGTAAGGAAGGGTGGGTTACCAATAGCGCTGAAACAACAGTATGGGTAAAACTTAGATCACATTAGAGTTTACAGATGTTAAAATGACATTTTTACAGTGGTTTTGCATGAGTAAATATTGATTGCCTTCCAGAAAAGACCTCAATGAGGTGTCAACAGCGGTTTACGACTCCTTTTTTGCAAACTCACACGAACAGACAAGTTTTAATATGGAACCAATGATTCTCTACTTTAAGTACTTGTTAAAATTGGTTTTGGTGTTATTACTGGCACAGGAATTATCGAGGGCCATGAGTATACGCGGGCTAAAAAGCAAATAAAAATAGAACGTAACGAAAAAGAAGTTATGACCAATTTGTCAAATCTATACCTGAACGTAAAGGTTTTAGAAGTTGAAATTATACACGAAACTAATATGAGTATCAATCGGAAGTCTACTTGGAACCGGCAATTACTTTAGGTTCAAACCCAAGAGAAACATCCATAATGCAGACTAAAAAAAATTCAAATTAACAAAGTTCACACCTAAGGTAGCCGGAATTTTCTCAACAGAACTGATGCCGAAAACAATACCATACACATTTTAGTTGGTTGAAGGGGATGCACACGAAAACTAAGCATCAAGTCGACCTCCATATTGACCATTATCCCTAATAAATCCGTTTAATTTTCTTTTGTATCCATCTGCATTAATACAAATGTCCATTTTGCGTTGACGAGGCTTAAAGAATTTTATATCCCTTTATAGAAAAATTTCACAATTGGGGGCATCCTTAAAAGAAGTACGGAGACGCACTATTAATTTGGAGTAAATGGCAACACACTTGCTTTTTTTAAGGAGTTGAGCCAATGCACATCATGAAGATTTTGATTAGAAATACGTGAAGAAGGAGAACCGCACCAACCAGATCAAACAATTTGAGTTGAAAAAAGGGTCATAGTGGGATTTTTGCTTGATGCAAATCAACTATGCGTCACCTAGGCATTGCGACGCGTTTTGTAAGCGGGTTATTTTTACGTTGAGGTACGATAATCCTAAAATGAGCTTCACATGGTTGGACAGAAGTGTTCCTGCAGGTGCGGGGTGGATAAGGTTTATGACCCCAGTAACGGTATTAGAAAATCCAATATGTATTTTCCCCGGTATCCTAAGCGCTACCTATTTTGAATACTATGCCCAGTTCAGGGTCGGTAAGAGGAAATGCCTACTATCAATTTCTAACAACTAGCCTTGGAGATTAAAGTGCGGCCCTAAATTAAGAGAGTGTTTTATTGTCAGTAAATTAGATACGAATTTGGACTTTCTAAACTAGAATTAACCATTGGCTAGAACCCCTTATTGTACGGCAATAAATGACCCCCTTTATTTAGGATTGGTTTAGAAAAGGTGGTCTAATGATAGTCGAAAATTGGCGTATTTTAGTCAATTCATTTTTACGTTTAATAATAGCGACAAGACCGAGAAGTTCCATTATTGGATGGTGACAGATGCACAAGCTTGAAGATTTTGGTCCTGGAAATTATACCGCAAAAGACACCATTTCGCTATTGACTAAGGCTATTTGTTCACCAGCTATTCAGCGTTGAAATAGCTTTTTGCCAAAATCTTGTTTGAAACTTATTCTAGTTGGGAAGGGCAATTTTTCAAATGTTTGGCTAACAATATCAAATGCAACTGAATATGCAGCATTGGTAAATCCTGTATTGAACTCCAGGCAAACCGAATAACTTTTTGGCATCCTTGTTTTTTTGACAATATCAATGGGAGGTGATCCAATTGGATGTACTTATGGTGTTTTTGGAGCCAATGGAGAGGTCAAGAGAGCTTAAATATAGCTTGATTTATTGAGTTGTCCGTACTACTTGAAATGTAATAGGTAAATTTCCTCCGAGGCATGTGAGTTAATAAAACCTTGAAACAAATTGAATTCCCGTATAAGGTGATTAACAAGGTTTGGGGGTCATATGAAATCAGATAATTAGGATTTTCCTTTTTGAAACGTTTTTCCAACATCACCAACGAGCCTACCAATCTCTTATTCTCCATTATCCCAACCAAAGCTATAAAACCAGCAAACTCTGGGAAAAACGTTGTTCGAAAATCTAAAATGGTACATCTTTAGAGAGCTAAGGTGATTTAATATTAAGCTCCGCATAATTGTCCTCTAAATCCTGTTGTTTTGCCATCACCGGAAAAATTCAGGCATCTGTTTCGTACATGTATGTCGTATTTTAAGAACATCGTTACGGTATTTAATGGCCAATGTTAAAAGGAAATTCAGGTAATTTCGCCAATTTTTTTTTCCCCCGTCTCATCACCAATTTCAAAAAATATTGTTCCGATCGTTTCTTAGGGCGGTGTAAGTATAGCATCGACAAAATAGGTTCTTGTGGTTTTGGATCTGACTCCTGTTTCTTCTTTTGGAACAATTTGTAAGGAACAAAATAACCCAAAAAACAAAATGTAGATAAAATTTGAATATTCGTCTATTAATGTGAAATAATTTAACATAATACCTTTAATTAGAGATTTGTGATTAAAATTAGATCATATATTTCAATCGGTAATTGAGAGTTGGATCAAAAAATAATTTTTTTCATAATCACTATCGGTGGAAAAGGGCCTAAACTTTTTAACACTTAACATACTTGCTTTTTTTAGAATATGGCTTGTAGAAATATGTAAAGTAGCTTTTGCGGACTTGGTTAAAAAAAAAGGATTGATACAAAGGCGATCTGTATCAAACGTAAACTTATTCAAGTTTTGCGCTGCAAACTACAAAGATGTTTTTCCCTGTCCTGCCCCTAAGAATAAACCTTGTGGCCAATATCAGCTGAGAAGCAAGGTGCAATAAAGGTTCAATGGGCGGGTAACAGCTCATTTTCAGTAGATCTTAATGACATACACAAATATAGAGAGGGAGGAGTTAGAAACTTATAAAGAATTCATATGACGATACATCGGTAAAAATCATGGGTAAAGAACAAAACCTATGTTCTCGGTAAGTGATTATAAACTTTTGAACAGGTATCTCAACGAATTTTTGATTTAGAATAAGCATTACAGAAGTAGGAAATAACCTATTCAATCAAATGGGTTGAGAGAGATATAATTTTATACACACAATTGGTAACTAATTACGTAACCCCTACTAAGTTCCCGTTAATTTACCATTTTTACGGAACTAAAATTGGTAAGTAGGATATGCCGAGGTTTTCCAAAAATAGATTAATTATTCCCTTTATAGATAGTACCGCTTTGCAAGTGTGTATATGATTTGCTTCCATACAGGCACTGAAAAAATTAAAAAAATATGGATTGATACGAAAAGAAGTAGCCTTTGAACATATTTGCTACAATTTGATGTTTAAAATGGAATAATTAGGTATTTAATATAAATAGTGTCCAATGACAGAGGACAGAGCATATTTTTTACTCTCCCATCGTAATTTAAAAATTTTCAAGGATAGAACGCCTTATTTTAAATAAAGCGTTACACTTCC
>Ga0163217_1101766_pt1 | contig 17338 bp, 7 predicted proteins | sample SynspAceP_FD_185933 | JGI IMG/M metagenome (GOLD analysis project Ga0163217, IMG submission 185933) | Saline lake microbial communities from Ace Lake in Antarctica - Synechococcus sp. Ace-P (PacBio error correction) | ecosystem: Environmental > Aquatic > Non-marine Saline and Alkaline > Saline ...
GGGAAAGATTATGAAGTTTTTTGAAGTATGATTTAATTAAAGATAAAAAAAAAAAAATCGAAAAAAAACAAAATTAAAAAAATTGGTAAAAAATTTATGTAAAAAAAAAAAAAAAAGGTAAAATGGAAAATCAAAATTCTAAACTGGGAGAAAATTAAATTGGAAAGTGATTCCCCTATAAGGGGTTTTAAAACAATATGAAAAAAACACCCAGATTTATGGATAATAGTGAAAATGAAGAAGAGGGAAATATGAATAAGAAAAAAAAATATTTTGATTTTTTTTACTGTTGAGTTAAAATGCAAAACAGTAATGATCCAGAAGAAATTAAGAAAATGGATTTTGGCTCTTGTTTAATAATATCATAGTGGGGGACAAATAAAGAGAATGAACAAACCAAGACATAACCCTGTATCAAGAAGAAACCGCAGAGAAAAAAGAAAATCCAATTGTTGTTCCAGGAAATATAGGGCCAATAACATAACCAAACAATCCAAATCTAAAGGAGGAAAAAGTTGATGAAAGCCCATTGGATCCAATACAATCTTCAGTGTTTTCCTAAATCAGCCAAAGAAATAAAAATGAAGAAAAAATCTTGAAAGTGATCACGGAAAGGGCTATCAAAAGCAATCAAATAACTGTAGCTCTTAATGCACTCTTGTCACCTATGTTCAAGAAAGAAATACATTTGGGTTACAATTATCAAAGGCTTAAGTAAAAATGATTTTTTTAATAATCAATTAGCAATCAAGTATATCCTTAATACTCAATTTAAAAGTAAATTTGAAGCTCTAAGAGTGGAAGCTAGGGCAAAAACAGAAAAAGAATAAGAATGAAAGAGGGATGAAAGAACAAACCAATAAAACTGACGATTGAGTAATGATGGCGTAACTACTCTGGTTTGGCAAAGGCTCGAGAAATCAGACAAAAACAATTCAGGCAAAATTGGACAATCCTTGTCAGAAATGCAGAAACAAAATGAAAATTGGTTTGTTCGTTCGGACGAGCCGAAACCCATGCCAAGGCATAACAATTCAAGACGACAATCTAACATGGATTTGGGCATGGGGCAAGACATCTTACAGGTATCTCCCAACGCGATATTATTGTTAAAGAGCTAGAGAAAGTTCAGAAAGACCATCTCGGCATAAATTGCCGTCAGAAGAAATAACCTATTATGTCTGACTAACGCACCATCCCGCTTGGCCGGAATTACAGGCTACATATGCCGGACACACTTACGTCGACAAAAGAATGAAGGCTTGCAGAAAGCTGTCGGAACCAATACTCATCGTTTTCCTTCACTCAAAACAAAAAATCACGGTCAGACCAAGATGAAAACAATCCACAAGAAGGACTGTGCACTTTACGTTCATAGGAGACCGGGCTTTCAAAAAATGGGTAGAATATTAGGGTAACGCGTCTAGAAATCGGGCCCGGGAATGACGGAACAGAAATAGACGGCCATATCTGAGAGTGGGAAAAATATCCCGGATGAGTTCCCTCTAACGGACATTTCTAGATAAGTTTCATGGACGAGCTAGTTGCATCCGCTTAAAAGCTCTTCCGGAGGGGAGCAATAAAGTAGATGAAAGGTCAACACCGGGGAACAAAGATACAAAGGGATTATCACTATAAGAAAATTCGCATCACTTTCCACCAATAATAAGATGCAAACAAAAAAAGCATCACTCTAAAGACAGACACCTTTTTATCCAAAAAAAAGGATATCACAAATATAATCATAATAATAGCAAGCAACCTATCTATAAATAAAGTGGCTTCTTCCAAATATCTGATTCAAATATGCTTCGGGCTATCTTCGGAAGAACACTAAAGGTTCTTACAAAGACGGATCCCCTTTTATGGCAAGAATTTTTCCTGTTAAAAACAACAACGACAAATAATATTATCCAAAAATGCCAAAACACATAAACTTATGCCTCTCATAAACAAAATTAAACAATCAACATCCCAATCCCTTTTCTATAAAACTATTATAATTTATAGCTGTATCAATTTTTGGTATTAATCACCCCTACATAATAAGGTTCTACGGCACTCTACCCGGGCACGTCCTCCCATTAGAACCGATATTATGTATAGAAGATCCACATGTTCCTAGTTACAATTAAACACAATTGTTTGATGTGTAGTGCGAATAAATTTACTATAACCTCTACAAATAACCTATAAAAATTATTGGGCTAACGGATAAAACATCTGGGAGTAAGTTTAGAAGAAAACGCACAGAAAAAACAATGAAAAATGGAAAAGTATAGAAAATAACAGTGTTACGTCCGGAAGGAACGAATTGAAGTGCAATAAAATGTCAAATTGGTCAATTCTTAAACGGTAAACTGTGGGGATGCAAAGAGAAATGGAAGAATACCTTGGACTATTACGATCTATTACAAATGTCTCGTACTTCAAACTAGACAACCACTACCAATCACGATAGGGAGTACCCATGATGGATAGTACTTTTTGGCAATAAACTCTATTGATGATGAAAACAAAAAAGTTTTTCTCCCATAAGCCATAAAGTGAAAAGGCAGTCAGCTGCAAATGGAAATAAAAACGTCAAACAAATAGATGAGTTATATGTGAGGTTTAAAACAAAGACCTACACACCAAAGTTTCTAAAGCATTGGAAATAAAATTAAGGTAGCTAAATATAAGGAGTGAAACAGAATGAAATAAACTAAAAACGCAATGGTGCTATCACTAAAAAAACAAAGCAAACTATACACTACAAAACTACAGTTAACAATATGTCAAAGAATGCGATTAAATAGACAACGTTATATATATTTAAATGAATAATGATCTATTATAATGGATAAAACGGAACTAAAGAAATACTGGTAAAATAAAACAGTCATCAGGCAAAAAGTTTTTAAAATCAAGTATTGTAAGCATAAAAAAGTGGATAAACCACTATAATCTATAGATAAGAATTTTAGAAATAATTAATAACACAAAGAAATCATTTAACATCATTAGAAGTGGTAAATGACTTGGCAAAGGAATAAATGTAACAAAAAGATAAACGAATGTAGCTAAATTCTATAAAACGCTTTGGGGGGTAGGATAATATTGATGGATAAAAAATAATATGGCGAAGACAGGAAAAATGTTAATAACTGACAAATAATTAGTGGGGAAACTACAGAATTAAAAAAGAAAAATGGAGTCAAATTAATTACTCCCTAATTCATATTTTAATTACCAGTAAAAGTTAAACTAACCCTTCTAAGATGTCTTAATAACTTTTTTACTGATATCATGCTGTAACGCTCACTATACATGCTTACCTGCATCACACAACACTAACATATTGACCAAGAATATTTCAGTGATTTTCAAAGCCAAGAAGTAATACAGCATCATAGCGGCGGGAACGAAAAACAGAATATCAACAGAATACACAATCCACCTTAATTCGCAAATGACCAAAAATGCAAAACTACTATACCTCAGGCAACAACTGGTCTACTCCTTACAATCGACATAAAATGACTGTAATAGGCATCATCGGCAGGAATCACATGGTGTATCCACTATTCTGCATATCATTTTCACAATACCTAAATGATATAAATTTCTGAAATTCTCTAACCGTACATCACTCTTTCTTTCATAAAAATCCCTTTACAGGAATAAACCGTATGCCCCAAAAAACTAATAAACATCCATCCGGTATAAATAATAGGTGTCTATTAACAGTGGACACTTAAAACCAGTTTGGAGCTTAACGTTATATCCTCCGGTCCACATTTTTATGTGACTATTTGACGTTCAGCAAAATTCGTCAATAAAGTCTTCATGACTTAGAATTACGGGTATAGGAATCCCATTTACTTTATCAATACGCTAAGAATACTTCAGTTTCCCAAATGGAACGCATCTAGGCTATTCCATAGACCAGCAACCGCCCTCACTTCTACTAATCAGGTGCTTAATCCAATCAAGTGCGGATTCAGTCATAGACATTGGGAAAGAATACTAAACCTCATTCAGTATTAATAATCTCTTCTTTTTTACACACGAGTTAAGTGATCCGTAAACTGTTTTCTTATTCACTTGGGTATATCCATACTAAATCAGTTACTTTTATTAAGTCAATATATACCTTACAACGATTCTTTAAGGAAAACCATTGAATCGGATTGGATGTTAATATAAATACTAATTTTTCCATTTGGCCATGTCCAGGCATAACATAAACGATGCAATATAAACGTTCATTTTCTACAACACCGTCCAGTCCCAAATCAAACAACTTCTCCAATAAACCACATAATCCATCTCTCAAAAGAATCACGGGAAAAATGTTCACAGTACTGCCACCAAAGAATCTTCTTGTTCTCAAAAATCACTAGTAAAGTTGTTTAACGTAAATGTCATCTAATCCAAGATTGAAAAATCAGTTTCTCCCCGATTAAGCATTGCACGACAATAGAAAGTAGGATCAGCTCTGTTTAAATTCTCTAAATTCCATCTAAAACATTCTTAATCTTCAAAGATGGGTTACTGCCTCCAAATAAATCCCCATACCACTTCATATTATGTTCTCCATTATCTTCCGCCACGGCCAAACAATCCATCTCTGCATCCAGAACCGTCTAAAGACCACCTAAAAACTACTTGTTCTATAATAAATGTCTTTACCATCCATAGAACCAACGATTTAGTATTCACAGCAGCTAATGAAGATAACCTCCACCACTTAAATAGGCTTTTTATATTCAATCCTCCGTTTAAGGTTTCAATCTTTTCATAATTTCCCAATAATCCCATTTCCCCTTTATTTGATAAAAATCTACTTAAATAATAGGAACTTGTAAAACGGATAAGAGTAAATTACAAAAAAGTCCAATTGTGAGAAAATGCAACAAAGTAGTTAATTTGTGTAGGTTGAAAATGATAACACCTGAATAATCGTAATATTTGTTGAGACTATCCATCTTAAATGGTCCCCCTAGGAGGAGTCGGTCTAAAAATCCATCGACAAACAGCTTTAACCGACAATTCATATAGGAAAAATATGAAATTGTCATTTAAAAAAATATCAACCACACCTTATTTGGGAAACTTTTTCCAATAAAAACAGAATCAGCAGAACTAAAATAATCAGTAAACTAGTTCATTAAACAATTTATTTATATCCTAAAATAAATTTTGAGTAATCGGCATGAATAACCACAATGCAGAAGGTAACAACGGGTTGGTTTGATTTACCCTGGTATCAGGATTGTATCTCGGTAATACCCATCAGGTACAGAATACAATGCTTTTTTCTTCAAACCCCCTGAATGCAAAGAGATCTATCTCTCGCCTTAAAGATAAAAAGGATGTTAGATTTGTGGACTCTGAAAAAAGCTAATAAAAAGGTAGCATTGCAATATCCGCTTCGAAAGCAATTTTAACAGCATTTCCATGGAGGAAGAATTATTGTTAACAAAACTAGTAGTGTATAGGCTCACTAAGGAGATCTTTAACTTCTCTAAGAGACGAGTACTGGTCTAATGCTCTACGAGCTTTGCATCATAGAACTGTCCTGATGTCTGTCTTTTGGACTACAACCACTAAGTATAGTGAAGCTGAAGAATAAAAATAACATCAATAATTTGTTTTCATTGTGTATGTCCCCCTTTTTTAACTATACTATCCATAATCCATATACTTCCCCCATTTTTTTGGTATAATCACTACATACTAAGTTCATAACTTATTATAATCCGTATTGGGGAAATAAACTAAATGGAATGAATCAATCTATAAATTAACCCCTATCACCTATTCCTAAAGAATTACTGGGGTATTAATATCATTCAAGAACAAAGAGTAACTAATTACCTTACATGCTATGTAAGGTGTTCACCGAAATGGTTCTCCTTGTAGTGATGGAACATAAGAATTAAATTAGATAGAATAGCGGGGTAGTACTTATCGCTAGCTATTCTAGCAAAAAAGGGGAAAGATAAGGATTAATTCTCCTAAATATCGATATAAAGTTGTTTTGCTAATACCATTTATCTCTATTCAGCCAACTATATTTTTTACTTCAACCTGAAATGCTCGTTGTACATTCTCAGTTCTCTTTGTCGTCCGTAGTGACGCTTTGCTGTCTACATAACTTTTTGTATTCGGGCTAGACATCGGGCCTGGGAATCGACAAGGCTTCCACGACTAGACTAAATGGGTATCCACTCCATCCTTGTATCAATACACTTCTTAATCGATTTGATTAAGCTCCTTTCTCAATCAAACTCCATAATCCTACAAATATTGTAATCCGGCCATGAAAAAAGTTTTGCATTACTAACTTACTCCCCTTTTGAGCTATCAAACATATATTTTAAATATTTCTATCTTTGCTGATGAGTAATCCTCTCAAGATTCTACACAATTCGATTTCTTAATCATAATTGACTACAGCAATTTGATCTCATGATATGCCTCATAATCCGATTAACATATAGACTCCCTAACATAAAGAATTTTCTTTATCATAGCGATAAAGTTTTTGTTAGTACCCAAAAGGTTCCCATTTGGGCTGGAATGAATAAACTGTTTTATTATAAATCGATCCTGGCTTTTAAATATAAAAGCCAAAAAATCATATAGATCAAGTAGATAAATTGGTCAAAAAATAAAAAGAGATGGTTTTCAAAATGTAAGGGGAGACATCCTGCCGAATGGGTTAGCAAGCATTAATTTCCTGAAATCAATTCGTTCTCATCATTCAGGAGTCGATCCATGTGGATTGTAATGCTTCATTCGGGTACGGGCTGGACATTGCCTTTTAACGGGGACCCAGGATGATTTCAGGTTCCAACCTTGCATGTCAATGGCCAAAATTCCCGTTAGTTAAGGAACAGGTTAAATTATTAATTAGCAGCGACGGTCTTAACCGGTGATTCAGCATGCTCTCGGATATCAATGTCGCAAAAACTCATGAAATCATCCGAAGCGTAATGATTGGTTTTGTAAATCGTTAGCCTATTAATTTCATGGCTCAAGTACCCTCATTTATCGGTGTTTCAATAACCTATATTTTCGTTGCAATCACTTGGCTATTGTTTAATATAACTCCTAGATTCCGTAAAGCTGTCCCATCTCCATCTGTTCAATGTCCGCCCGACAGCATTGCCATTTATACAAAACTGGGATTTAAGACGGTAGTGATTTAGAGTAATCCACTAAAGCATGCCAACTTTTAATTCCAAATTCCTTTACGTTGAAACGTTAAAAAGCAATTGTACCTTATCGTTGGCATAGCGATTGTTGTTTTGCTGGAATCTACTGACGCTTCCCATCGTGATGAAGACGATACAAAAGCATAAAAATAAGAATCCAGAGTCAACGTATTGCCATATCATACTGGTTCCTTTGCGAATGGCAGAGTGCAATGATGGCCCAATTCTCATACAACGTAAACAGTGACCGTGGCCGATTGATACCCTGACAGACTGTTTTGGATATCCTAATTACGAGGTGATTGGGCTACAAATCCATGTCGTCTTGTAAGGAATTATATTATGGTGTCAATTGGTACTTTGAATGTCTTACAATTTACATATATACTAAAAGCCACCAAAACGATGTTGCTGGTAAGTTAGTATGTTATTATATTTATCACCGCATGACCTATCAAAAGGAGTGATCGGGGTCATCTTAAAGCCCACTTCTTGTTCCACCAAATCAACGAATGAATGAAAAAACGCAAGAAAAAACAAAAATGATTTGGAAGTGGAACCAATTGTTTTTTGCTCATTGAAGAGTTTGGGTAGATCATTGAATTAGCGTGAAAATAAAGACATCACTACAACTTTTAAATGCACATATTTGGATATTCGCTGTAGTGCCGGATAAATGGTTATAAATACCCGTAAAAAAATAAGCTGTGACACCATAGACTGGATCATCGGAGTAAGACAATCGGGATCAACTACTATATACAATAATGTAGTCAAAATCGATTCACATTAAACCAATTCCTGAGGCGAAAAAAATGTACAGAAAAAATAATAGTTGCTGTAATGGATAAAAATCTTAACGACACGAAAAAACGATAAAATGCTCGTTAATACGCAAGTAAATGAAATTTGTATGTCATGCTACCCAAAAACAAAATGAGTCTTGCATCACAGAAAAGAAGAATTGGAATTTTCCGCGACGCAAAAAATTCTCCTATAAGAGGAACAAGAAACTAAATTACCTAATGAAATTAAAAATATTAACAGGAGAACCTGGCCCGACATATAAGAAGTAGCAAATAAGGAACATTTGATAAGTGGTTATAGTACCGTGGTCTGAAAGCCTTACAAGAAATGTTTTAAGAAGCGTAAGCCATAAAGTGTGAAAACGAGGGATGTCCATTCAACGTGAACATTAAAGAAAAGAATGAAAAGACAATAAATTACCTATTTAGCTTTTAGAGTACTTAGAATGAACTACGCTTGTAAAATGGCTGCGACTTTTGGTCCAAGCCAATTAACGTATTTAAAGTGTTATAATTGAAAATAAGAGTTAGATGGAATACATGCAAAATATTTTCAAGCACCAATAGGATATGCGTAAATTACTGAAGTATTGTTGTTGCCCATTCCGTCTTTACTAGTAGAAATAAAAAAAAATCTTCTAAAAAAATATTTCTCAGCTGGCCGAATTTCTATTAGGTAAATGACGTTTTAGAGCATATCAATATTCAGAAAGAATGCTTACCTTTTAGGAGAATTAAATAGAAAGACTTGAATTTCTATTTGTTACCATTCCATTTGAAAGCTAGTGTTCGTAGCTTTCCAAATGAATGGTTTTTATTTAAACGGTTACCACTAGGTGTTGAGTTAAGAAAACAAGGTCTAAAGAATGGGAAACTAGATAAGAAGTTATTAAAAAAAACAAACATTATACAAAAACAGAAAGATATAACACAAATAAAAAGCTATAATAAGTAAAGTTCTAGATAAAAAACTTTCATAAAAGTAAATAAATATAAAAGTCCATTCGCAAGAACAAAGGAAATAAAGTAATCCATGTTAGCTTGATTGACTATAAAAAGACTAATAGTATTAAAGAGAGGTATACATATTGATCTTTGTGTCAATCCAATTTACAGGCCTTAATAGGTGCCTAATTTACTTGGGGCTGTACAATTTAAGGTTTTCCGCATTGTTCTTTTAAAACGTTATCGTCCAGTTTAGATCGATAATGTTTGCAGCAGGGTTAGAAATTGCTGCCTCTTGTCATTATAAGCTCCACATTCTTTGGGCAAGATACAGAAGATTATGGTTCTGTCTTGTTTCTGGCTACACAGGATTCTTCTATTTGGCTATCTAGATTAATACGATGTAGTCTTCCTCCACATAATTTAAACGACCCATAGAGAACCGCGAAGGGCCAAGTCAAAGTTCAAAAAACTTGCTTAATCTTGCCATACAATCCACAAATATACCTGAAGATGTCGTTGGTGAGCTTTGGAGCGCACATTTTATGCAGAAAAGTGCTTATGAGTGCTTCGGCCTCCGCGTAGGGATGAATTCAAATATCCAAAGCTCTGCCTTATCTATCCCACCGAGCACTGGAAGCATCGCTGGAGAGCCTTTAATTGGCACAGTTATCGATCGGGGAACCGGATAAGGCAGTATGGCTAATCAACGGTTATTCAATCACAGGTCTTACTTCCTTCTTCTGGCAGCGACGATATTTACGGGAGAAAAAACCGAAATCTCAAACAAGTAATAGAAGTCACTGCTTTAATGGTCTTTTAATAATTAATGAGAATAAATGAAGCAGGAAATCAAACAGCATGGATTCCATCTAAATTTCTTAACTTTTATAGACCATTACAAAAAAAATTCATCTTGAACATCAACCATAAAAGAATTAACAAAAGCATATGAATCGAAAAAGTTCGGTGTTTCTCTCTCCAGCGGTTTCCGAAATGAGGTTAATGAAATTAAGGTTGCGCGTCGGTCTCATCAGGCTATGATACTCCAAACATATAAAAGAACCTACCTTGAGAGAATTCATCTTTACGAAAAGGTCTACGTCTCTTTCTTGTCCTGTGTATCAATCTTCTAGAAGAAGTTTCAATCTCATTGATGAAATACATTACTATGAACTCTTATATCAAAGCAAGGAGTACAACGTCCAACAATAGGAAGTAACAATATTGATCCAATCGAAAACAATCACCGTAAAAACAACAGAGGAATCAAAAACAACGTATAAACAATCTTACTCCAGTGCAAAGAATTCAATGACATAATGGAACGATTGGAAAATTCTCTTCTTACGCGGTCGCGATTGGCTTGACCAAGTGAAAAAACGATGGCCAGCGAAAAAAAGCTGTCTCATCTCTGGCTATACGGATGAAGTGATGGACTTTGTTAAAAAGCGAGAATAGAAACGACCATTATTGATACTCTGACGGTTATCTACCTGTATTGGGATAAGAAGTTCACAAGATGTTTTGGAAAAAAACTTAAAAAAAGAAAAGTAAACGTCCAAACTGGGGAAATGGTTAAAGAAATTTGGGCAAAACGCCGTAACAAAAGTCGTGAAGAAAAGGCGATAGAAGGGATACCGTATGATGCACAGGTAAGACCAGCGACTGAGTGGCTGAAAAGAGATTGTTGAATAGACTCAGCGTAGATTGAAGTAGAGCGAAATAATGCAACTTCTGAAGCGGGAGATTTTGCTGCTGAGATGCACCAACTATTTCCTTTCAACCCTACACAACAGTAGAGTGCATAACGCCCTTTAGCTCAAGCACTGTCGTCAAGGCATATGTTGGCAGCTAAAAACATTGTAAAACCTACGATAAAATGAATGGTTCCAAGAACTCTGGATTGTCACTATTGACTACCTATTTTGCCTTCCACATTAGCTTAAAAGGCGATAATCGCGGATCAATGTGAAAAAGAGGTTGTCATAGCTATTAGAAGAAAAAATCCGTTCCAGATTTCATGCGATAATGAATAATACTCGTATGAGAAAATCTATTCGAAAAGATGCTCATATATTTAAGGAGCCAATTAAGTCTAAAAAAGATCACTCTGCCTCAATAAACACGATGGGCTGTGTGGTAGAAGCAGAATGGAACGCTCGAACACTTAGCTCTTCCGACTTCTATCTTTCCAACATAACAACCGCTCCTGGACACACTTGAACGTTTCTTGCAAATGGAAGCACTAGAAGAATCATACGGAGTGACCAACAATTTAGTCCTAAAAGTGAAAAAAACAAGCGATGAAGAATATACTGATTCTAATCGCTTGTTTAACTTAAAATTTTAAAAATACAATCCCGGAACAGACATGACTATCGTATATTCTGGCTATTTAACAACATTTTTCTTGTCTGTTTTTTCCATGGCTCGAATTTTTTTATCTAAACTTTGCTACTCTTAAATGTTACTATAGTATTTACTTAAAATTACACAATGTTTTCAAATCAAAGTTCATCAACGTGGTGAATCTAAAGCTACAGTGAACTGAAAATATTTAAATCGTTGCTTCCTTTTTATCCTCTATAGTAGAAATTCTAATAATACCTGTTAGCGCTATAGCGTAGGCATATTTTTAAACAAATTAGGAGTAAGTATTTTATTGGGTTCATTAATAGCTTCTTGTTTTCCCAATTTTCTTATCAATACAAACCTATAGGTTCTTCAAGACGACCTTCGTAAGATGGTAGTCATACTGCAACTTCTCTATAGAGTAGCTTCAATAAAGGCTTAACAGTAGCTAAACATTTCTTACGCTTTACAAAAAAAGTAGCATAATCATTCATGCATAAAATCCCTTTTATTAAGTTGTTAATGCACGGCGTTTAAACGAAAGAATGGTATCAGCATCTATTGATCACCAAATATAAAAAATTCAGACCCGCACAAACGTTCTTTCTAAATCAAACGCTTCCCAAGCTAATTGGTCATATTCAAATCCACCAATGGCATGCGTATCATCATGACTACCGCAACAAGCATTAATTGCATAGCGCCTAAACTCAGAACATTTTACAAATCATTCATTGTTTTGTTTGAAAGTTCTGTAGTAAGGGAGACATAACCTTCTAATGTTGATCTCTTACTTCAGAAGACATTTAATTTTCTTCGAACGGCTGTTAAAAATTTTTCCGCCATTATTCATAGCACTCCAATCTCCCGAAAACTTAATATATTGCAGAATGAGGTATCATTATGAGCAGTAATTTTAAAACGAATATGGTTTTAATTTCTTTTTCTCGCTTCAACATGACAAAACGCCATGGGTGCATATTTACTGAAGAGGGTGCGGTTGTGAAATCTTGAATCATTTCTAGCATCTCAACTGAGAATTTTGTATCTTTAATAGAGAACCAGACTCTTTCGAAGAATGAATTTAAAAATCATTATGTTTTTACTTTGTTTCCATAGTAAAACCTCTTCTTTTAGTTCATTAGTTGTTAATAATATGAATAATTGATCTGCTCTCATCATTTAAGTCGAAATTATCTTAAGGTTGCCGTGCATAGAATGTCGCTTCTCTACCAATTTCTAATCAATTTGCTTTCACTTAGTTGCCAATAGTTCTCTATTGTTTCATTTTAATTTCGCTTTCTAGGACATAAACTTTTTTCTTCTACATACTTAAAAATGCCTAGTAACCGCAGAACTATCATTTTTATCTGATTGTAATTTGGAGATTGAAACATCCCATTTCTTTAGAAACATCAAATATTTCATATCCTGTCAACAAACCTGTCTTCCAACAAGAAGAGTAGTTGTCTTGATTTAAAAATATATGTTATAAAATAGCTGCTGATATCTTAATCATGTCTTATTCTCCTCTCAGCTAACCAACTAACCATTGACTAATCATCGTGAGAATCAAATATAAGGCAATTAATAACAAAGTAAGCATTTCCAACATATAATATCAAATGAGTATAGCATTTTCCTGGAAACCCGCTAGAGCTATGTCATGATGTTTTTTTTGGGTTTTCCTGCCCCCTATAATATAAAAAAAATAGCCTATGACTGTATAATACAGTTTTTAATATCACGGGATAATGGACTACAGCAATGAATCCAAATGTATTTTCAAAATATATAATGAACCATTTTCTGTGCTGACGAGTCGCCCTCAAAATTGGAGTTAACAAATACATTACACAATTAGGAGGTTTCTAAAAAGATAAATTATCATATAAACGAAAGAATAAGAATTGTTGCAAGATATAATCGAATTATTCAAAAAGATACCTTAGTATTACTGATAATTAGAGTACAATATTCTAATATTGTTCGGTTATCACCTATTTGTGTATGAAAACCGCCCTTTTCTTGATGAAGATTTTTTACTAAATACATAAAATAGAGGATAGAAGCAATTCTCTTTGCAGGCAATCAATGAACATATATGGAAATTTCAATATCAAGCTTAAAATAAAGATTAATCTCTCTTGTGGCCGGATAATTTCAGTCGGTTGAATGCCTCGATAAAATACAGTTTGAACAATTAATGAAATAACCTGTATTTTGAAAAATCCAGTTCATAAAGACGAGAAGTATAGAAAATAGGATGCTATAAGAACCACGAGATCGTTTAGTTACTATTATATTAAAATAGACTAATATCTAATTTTATAACTACTCATTTTGGTAAATGAATACGCAATAAGAAATATACAGGAATTTGTTAATGACATGTAGTATAGATACATTGTGATTTAGTGATACGCTTTTATTATCGGGGTTTTTTCTTCCTCGGAAAACAGCTTTTACTTCCGTGAATTCGATCCGATTGCGAAAAGTGGCAGAAAAAAGGAGACAAACGCAGAAGGGCATTAAAAACTTACAGAAGACTACAGAAAAATGTCTTCTTCAATACTAAGTTGGAAATAAATATTGTGATATTGCTTCTTCTTCAAGGGAACACTTCTTTTCACGTATCAGTTTTATTTTCCGCAATATGGAGTACGATTCCACAATCGTCATGACGATATCTTGTATTAATCTTTTTGGTGAAATTTACTCCGAAAGCAATTGCAAAAGACCGATCCAGGGAAAAAGTTCTAAATTTGCTACTCGAGTTCTAGTATTTTAATAAAATTTAAAGCCGATTAACTAGATTTTTTGAAAGTGAAACAACATTTGGCTAAACTATTGCCAAACCGAAGAAACATAGGATTAGTGGAGAAGAACTTTACAATCGACAGACAGAAAATCGTGGCCACGACGATGATGAACATCAGTTAATTCGATCAGCATCCAAATTCCATGATTGGAAAGTAAACAGTATTCTTAGACCTGCGTGTAGACGTGGTGCAGCTGACTTCAAGATACAGATGAGAAATACAGAAAAATTTTGATGGAACACCAGGTACTCAACGTATTTTTATGTGAAGATTCGATTGATGAAAGTAACAGGGTTCATGAGAGAGATTCAATCTTATTGCGTAGAAAGGCAAAAGGTGAAGAGGATATCAACTCACTGAATCAATGAAGAAAAGTCATCCACATTCCAGCTATGATGAAAAAAAATATCCCGATTATGAAAAAATTATGCAAACAAAGCAAAGCGCCATGGCTGTGGTTTCTGATGAGTAGAGGTACAATCGGGATAGTGACTATGGAAGATGCTTTGGAAGAGCTAGTGGAGAAATATGGATGAACCGATAATATCGAGAAGAATCTTCTCATGATGAAGGGAAATATCAATTCGCGGGAGCACGTCTTTGAAAAAGTTTTTTGATTTATTCAATTCAAACGAGGAAAGTTGTTTTTTTCAAAATACAAATCAGTGGATTCGTTCAGAAATGTAGGTCGTTCCCCCAAAAGCAGCCGAATCAAGGTGATCCTATGGCAATATAGTTGCTTCATGTAGTGAAGGTAAAAGATACAAGAATATTGGAGCACTACGGTAGAAACAAAATCCAATGAGCAAATGTAGGATAGGAGAATGCAGAGGTATGGAGCTATTTTTGCGCGCAACCTCTTTCTTTTATTTAACGCATTGTAAAAATTTACGAATTTTTAAAGTCTCGTTAAAAAAATAGAAAAACCTAACACCAACTTTGTTAAAAGGTCATACTAAAATGAGACCCGTAAGCACATTATTGTAAGCTTGCTTAAGTTAGAGAGTTGAAAACTTTGGAATAATCATACAGCTATACACATCAATAGTAAGGAGTAAGGCCTATGTGAAAAAAGCTGATTTTTATTAACGGACTGACAGTACTATGTTCTCTTTCAGCTTGCTCAAATATAAAGAAACAAGCGAAAATATCACGGAAGAAATATGCAAAAGAATTTGGGAAACGATTGGAAAAAGCAGCGGAAGAAACGACTGTAAATCTTACATTTGGGATGCGACGAAGTATTCAATCATACATCATATGGGTTGCGCCACAGTTAAAAAAAACAACAGAGCTCACCTTCGCCGAGTACCATGGATCACCTGAATATGATAACAATTATTGAAGAAAAAAAAGCGAAACAAACGAACGGACATAGATTGATTTTGCTCACGAGAAAGCTTGAAAATGCCAAAAAACGAATTATTTTGGCTTTTCTAACCAACTCCAAATGTAAAAAACTATTAAGAACGAAAGCTTTAGATGTGCAGATTTGGATACAAAGTAACGGGATGAAGCTCCTGGGAAAAGTTCAGTTTTTTTTCAAATATGACAATAATAACTGGCAAACCCCAAAACTTTTGGAAGAATTAAAAGAAGGGTAAAAAGAACCTGAAATCCGTATCCTGATCCATCAGATTTACTGGAATGCCTTTTTACGCATTTATCATCAATCAGACGATGTGCCACTATTCTAAGATAAGATCGATTCTATCATTGCAAAAAATATCAGAAGATGTGGATTTTTCTGGACACGAAGTGAAACCTAATCTGTGCGGTCAAGAAGCGAAAAACATATCAAATGATCTTACACAGTAGATCGTTTGTATAGTCAAGGAGAAGTCCTATACCATTGTTTATAACTAGCAAGAGCGGATACAACTAAGTCGAAAAAGGCCATTTTTCCTAATCACTCGCTCATTTATTCAAATCCTGGGATCTATGCACACTCATTTCCTTTACGCGATTCCCTTAATAGCCCGAATAATAAATGCGCACTACTGTACCAATTTTACTAGCCAAAGCCAATGAAAAATTAGAGTACTTCTATAGGGAGACAACTACATCATTGAACAACAAACTTTCAAAAGAAGAACAAAGCAATTTGAAGGCATGAGAGGTAACAGACCGTCACCGATAAGAAATCTTGAAGGATTGCCAACCGGAAATTGATGCTAACTATGACAATGGCTAAGGAATGAGATAATGAAGTGGTACGATAAAAAATAAAACCTTACCCATAGTTGGACCTGCATTTGGAGACAATTTGTTATGATACGGTTATTAGGTCTGTTTGAGAAAGTATCCATCGAGTGGCCCTAGTCTAGAAATTACGAACCCTTTAAGTGATGAATATTCAACCTCCTTCTTTTGGTGCAATCGGGTGTATCTACCTAATATCACTTGAATGGTTTCTGACTCGTTCGATCGCTTTTCCTGTATTAAACGGAGCTCCCAGATGATTTCACCTTTGGTACCCAGCTCTTTCGCAATTTTGTTGGGCTATATGGTTATCTTCTTTATTATTCTCAAACCGGGCTTTTCAACATTTCATGGACTTGAATATAGCTTGCGAACTTTCCCAATTATTTACTGGATCAGCGGTTTAGGAATAATGAATAACTTATATATTAAAGAGTTCCTTCGTATTTAATGCACTCCCCGTTCAATGAACAATATCTCACTCTCAACAAGATTAGTTTTTTACATTAGGAGGGAAAAGGTGCTTTTTTAAGATACGTGATGCGCTATTTTTCCGGGGAAACTTTTCATCATTTTTTCTTTGTACTTAGCAGCATGAACGTCCAGCTCTGTTAGGCCCTACCTATCCTAAAAAAATTCCATATAAAGCTACATGGTTTTGAAACAAACTGGAAAACAACCTTAACGCATATGCCACAATGGTTACGTAACTAGTTTTATCGTTTTTTGTTAGCATCTTAGCTTTTATACACAAGAAAGCAGTAGAAACACCTTTATCAAAATCAAAATGATGGAAAATAAATAGAGTCCAAATAGACAACTTTCTAACATTTCCATTTAAACAAGCTTTCTAAGTTTACTTCCTACACCTTTTTTTTATTTCTATCCATTTTTGTGAGTTAAATGGGAGTCCGGAGATTCTAACCAAAGCTAATCTTCCATTAAGATGGCGCGTTCTTTTCTTGAGCAACCCCACTTTGGAGCGAATCTACTCAATAGTCTA
>Ga0163217_1055858_pt1 | contig 17330 bp, 14 predicted proteins | sample SynspAceP_FD_185933 | JGI IMG/M metagenome (GOLD analysis project Ga0163217, IMG submission 185933) | Saline lake microbial communities from Ace Lake in Antarctica - Synechococcus sp. Ace-P (PacBio error correction) | ecosystem: Environmental > Aquatic > Non-marine Saline and Alkaline > Saline ...
TGCACACCTTGGTCGAAGCTGGCGGAGGCACGGCTTGTCGCAGTTCGTTAAGTGTCGGGCAACTCAGCAAGCATCTGCGCGGGGCAAGATGGTGCGTTAGCCGTTGCTCGTGGAGCGGCCCTGGCCTTGCAATGCTAGGGCGCGCAGTTGAAATTAGGTGTAGATGCGGGTAGGTTGGCACTGATGGACACTGAACCGGAGCGCTCGTCTTGGGTCCGTTTTCAGTCAAATCAACAAAGTTCGCCTGTAGATTTTATTTGATCCAGCGTATGAGAGGGCGATCAATGAGATGTGGGCGCATCAGCACCACATAGGCTGAGTTCAGTAGGTAGGGTCGCCTAGATTGTGTGGTCAGCGATCATGCATGAAGTTCATGCCCGCAAAAACCAGGACCATTTGGGTGAATGTCAAGAAATCGTCTGGTTAGTTGCATAACGGTACCCAGCTTGGTCAGACGAAGCATTGCTACTGATAAGCTGATGGCAGGGGTAAAAAGGATGACGTCGGAAAGTATGCCGTGACTCAGAAGGCAGTGCGTTGTCTGTTGAATGGCAGAAATTAGGTGAGAGCGCGGAGTGAGGGCGCATACGTGACGCGAGGCGTGCAAGCGTGCAGTGGCCAAGGCCCGCCAAGCCTAATCGGGAGACAATGGGTTGGTTGCGGAACAAATTTGGCAACGTTGATGCTCTGCTCTATGACAATATCGGCAAGCCACAGTTTTTTGCGACCGGTAGATAGACCGAAGACTGACACGAGGGCATCGAATCAAGAGGCGTGCGGAACAGTCAACACCCGTCGGCCCTCTGGCCAGTCAAACATCTGAAACTCATAAATAGTTTGGAGAGAATCGCTGGGGGCACCTTCACCCGTTGGTGCAATGGATATGAATGGGTGGGTGCGGAACACGCGCCATCGCATCATTGGCTCGGCTCAGTGCGGGGCCGAGTTTGGCGATGCTCAGACTAGAACAGTGGATGTCGTGGGCTGGCAAGTGTCCGGCGCGGCAAAACAGTATTTGCGCGGGGCGTTCGGGCTCAGGGTCAAAGACGCCGGGTGATTGGACTTTTCCCCCAATAGTAATCAACACGATTACCCACCACTTTCACGCCCATCGGCGCTCCGTAAGATTCTCCAAATAAGCTGGTCACGGAGCAGTCGTTTTTTGGAGTGGTGAGTTGGTAAAATAAGTCTCGATTGCGGGTTCCTTCGGTCTAGACGGGGTTAAAGGTGTCCCGGAAAGCAGTGATATCCGAGCGTCCATTTTTAACCCATCAACTCACAATCGTGATTGTCTCTCGTAGTATGGTGGCTTTTCGTAAGATTAGGGGCCGATGGTGGAAGAATGAGGCGTGCTTGTTGGCTTCGTTGGCGGCGCGGGGCTGCGCTAGCAGGCTCATAGAAAGAGGAATACGTACTTCAGGCCTTAGCCTTGAAGGTGCCAAAGCGCGCATGTCAGAGATGGCCGAACTATTGCAGCATTGTTCAGCCAAGACCTTGAGAAATGAAGCTGAAGGCGGCTGCGCATCACATTGCCATCGATGTTGCGGATGGGATAATGAGAGTGATACTGTTCCTTCTGAGAGTATAGCAAGAAAAGTCCGTTTAATAGCACGCAGCTTGGCAGCTTCTCAAATATGGCCCTATTGCGCGCGCGTCAGCCGTAAGACCGCTGTAATTGTCTTCATGGATCGGTTTTCGACGTTCGGACAACCAATAAATTGACCACAACGATGGCCAGGCAACAGACTGGATCTGTTAGCAAATTTTCCATAGTCATATTCTCACGGATGGTAGGTGATGTAAATATTGTGATTAAATTAGAGATGGGTGGTGGATAGAGCACAAATGCAACTGTTGATTATATTAGACGTGTTTGAATATTTTTTGTGATGGCCTTGGGCAACTCAGTCAAACTGAAGTATCGAGATTTACGCACTCATTGAAAGCAGTACTCAGTCTACGGTCAGGGGCGATTGCCGCAGATACGATTTGATCTACGCCGCGGTGTAAAAGAGTTGGCTGAGAAGAGGGTGGATTGAGTTCGGCTGAAAATTCCATAAAGCACCCGAATGCGTAGGGGGGGACGGGGCGCTGTTCGAAGCATCCACGATTACTCGGCTAGCGAAGTCGGCTTATACTAGGAACTTGTAGGTGAAGCGGCCCCAGTCGCTGTAGCCGTACTAGGGTAGGGACAGTTTAGGACAGGGTGCGACTGAGTGTGGGCGAGAGCTGAACGACCAGACCAGATGTATTACTAAGAAGAATAAAAATGTCTTGCTCACCTCGATGGCATACGCCGTACTGGCCTCTGCCCTGACCGGCGAGCCTATTCCAATAGGGGGTCTTTTGAAACGGCGAGCGTGGAAAAAATATGTCACCGCTATGGGAACACAACACTGGTATGGTTCCGTCACAAACTGCCAAGTAGCGTATTTGGTTTGGGTGTTTTGAAAATGTGTGTGTGACTTGTGTGTGAATGGTGTGTGCAAAACTTGAACATTCGGGCACTGCAAAACAGAAGGTGAGGTCTACAATGGCTTTGTGAGCTGTAGCCCTTGATTGTAAGTTGGTCTCGGAAATCGGGAAGGATCGAACCTTCGACCCTTGTCAGGTGCCCGTCAATGCAAGTATAGCGAGTTGCTGAGTGATATTGTAGGAGCCTATATAAGGTCGATCGTAAGGTATTCGTACTGTATTAAATATATCCGTTAAATTTCAGACTATAATAGAGCATGGATCTTGTTTCTTAGTGCTCTAAGTATAGACGACATCTTACGTCAAACGTACAATGACGGTAACCAGAAGCAGCACTGGCCGTGTGAAGGGGGTTAAGCGAGACTGAATAGATGGCGACGGCGAGTTAACGCGATAGAACGGGGCTGCAAGCCTTAAGCCCCTGCTTGGTCAATGTTTTAGTGGATAGGTGAGTTTTGTTTTTATGTCTATGTTCATATTGGTTTTTTGTCTCTTTGATACGTGGTTGTCTTTTGTTTACTGTCTTTGATATTTTCTATCGTCTCTCTTATTTTGGTTTGCTCGTGTGGTTTTATCTATAGATTATTATTTTTTTGTTCTTTTGATTCCGTCTGATTGGTAAATTCGCTACTCACTTTCTTATATTTGCTTAATTTTTGTATTATCTACGCTTTTTCTTTTTATATTATTTTTGTTGCGGGTGATTATTTGTGGTTAGATTTTTTTTTTTTATGATCCTTGCTCAGCCCGCGTCTCGGCTAAATGCTACGTGGACTTTTGTCACTCCTGTCTATCCAGGATTGTGGGGTGTATTATATATATTGTCTCATATGTACATCCTGAAAAGAACAGCTCGAGGCAGCGGTGCGCGTTATTGATTATTGCCTTATCCAAGCTTGGAGTGTAAATGATGTGTAGTGTCGATTGTGTATATGATGCGACAACTTGTCAGTTATATTATTTAGTTCTGTTTTATCTCTAGAGGGGCAGTGTATCGTTGATCTTTTTATCTTAATATATCTTATCTCTGGAATGGTTTGTTGGAAGGGATATTTGTGATTTGTGTTTGTTGTCTGTTGAGTAATCGTATTATCGTTGCATTGATAATCTTATTGTGTTCTTCTGGGTTTATTTCGTGAATGTTAATATCTCAGTTTGATAGGACTGTCAAAATAGAGAGACGTTATGTCGTGTGCTTGTGGACTCATTATTGTTATATTATTATATGTCAAAATATTCTGTTTTTTTCTTGTTGGTAATTTATTTGCTGTTTGTTGTTTATATTTTTCTCGATATGTTTTTTTGCAATTTTGCATCTGTATGTTCTGTTATCTTTATTATTTGTTATTTGTAATATTGCAGTTTGTGTTTTGTATATATTTTTATATCTGGCTGTGCGGTCTAAGTGATTGATTGATTTTCTGCTGATATATATTTGATGGTTCTATTATTATTTATGATCTATTATCTCTCTTATTCTGTATATTCTCTTTCTTCATTTTGTTCACTAAGTTTTTAGTTCTATATTTGTATCTGTAATCGATTCTTTGTTATTTTGTTTATTATTTTTTTATTTCTGTCTTGTTATTGTCTGTATTGTGTGAGATCGCTGGAGTTGCGGTGGCTTTCGATGGGTTTAGCTGTATGTTTCTATTCTATTATGGCAGAAAACTGGTTTATGACCCATTCACAAAGAAACCTAACGGCCTAGGCGCAGCAATCCATCGTTCTGATCTGTCGCCTCTGCCGCAGCTAAAGGACTTGAAAATGCTAAAAGGGTTTCGAGCGATGGAACGAGAAGAGAAGCTGCTTTGGGTATTTGTAAATGGCGACCGTACGGTGAGCACGGTGGATATCAAGAGCTTTGGCAAACAGGATCTGGCATGATTGCGCGACAACGCACAGGTATGTAGTAACTGCCTGGGACAAGGCAAGATTCAAAGGGCGCGGAACGAACACTTACGCAACGTCGCGTGATACTCGGCTGAGGGGCGATGGGACAGCCCAGCGGACCTCAGGCGAAGCCGGGTAGCCACGGTTAGACATGATAGGCTAGGGTCTTTTTCAGTCGACCGGTTGAGGACGAGGTGCCTTAGAACCACAGATGCGAGGTCATCAAGAATGGCGCGGGTTAATCATTAGCCAGTTGAATCGGATCCGTGGAACGCAAGTGGAGCGTAGCTCGAGCGCGATTTGCTTGCCAGTTTGACGGGCCGAATAAGCTCGAACCGGTGAATGCCGACGAAGCTAGCGGATCAAGTCGCCAAACACATTGTCGCTGTGGATTGCCAGCTGCGGAGGGCGTGACATGAATGGCTAGCCGGCGGTGTTGTGTGTAGTCAACACCTCGGGACACATTGAAGCAATGGCAGGTGTCTAAAGGATTCAAATTAATCAGTCACACATGATCGTAAATTGGTTCTGCCGCGGGCATTGCTGGTGACGTCCACTGCAAGGGGGGCGGGAATTAAGAACGACCGGGGCGCGCTGCCCGAATAAGCTGGCGCCGAGGAAGAATCTGAGAATGGTTAACGCGTATGGAAAAAAGGTAGAGGTTGCAGGTACGGTAAATCACGCCGTTTCCGGATTAAGCCCAAGCATTTCTTGCGGCACTAAGCAACGAAGCTCTGTGGTCGGGTCTGTGAGAATGGGCTAACTGTAGTCGAGAGCAGTGAAGATGAGTCCTGGAAAAGTTTGTCAATAGTAGGAAGATGTGGTCAGAATCTTTTTTGCTTTGGACAGGGACACTAAGATAGGGGAGGACACAATCGGTTTCTCACGAATGTTCTTGTTCAAACTAGTGCGCGCAGTAATTAATAGGTAACCCAGGTGTGAGATCGAGCAATCGGGTGCGGGAAGAGGCAGATTAGACTTGAACGCCTAATACGGGAGGCTTAATTATTTAAAAAACAAAGGAGTGAACGCTAGAGTTAGAAGCTTAGAATAAACGGCATCGATTGTTCTAGAATTGGTCTCGGTTAAGCGGATGGTACAAACTGCGGGCATGCGCTAAGTAAATTGGCCCACGATGAACGAGTTCGTCATAGAGGTACGGATCGCGGCGACTAAAAAAAGGATCCGAGTCGAGCCGTGCGGTTCCGCGGTCACTTACTTGCTGCGCGCAATGTTCCATCGTATCACGAACCCTAAGGCTCGTGCGCCACGGTATATCAGGATGTTTCGCCTTGGCGTAGCTCGATACGCCACGGAAGTCCTGTGGGTACGCCTACGCCGTTTATAGGCTTGTTACATAATTTAAAAGTTCAAAACTACTCCCATGATATTTCATGGAGAGGAGTTTTGAGATGAGTACGATAAGGTTTAGAACGCGCGAATCCGCAGGCAGTGAAGCACGCTTTGAGAGCCGACAGAGGAGGTTATATTGTACAAGCGAAGCGTGGCTCCGACAAGGGTGCGCTTGAGTTCCTGTTCGGCGCCACATACGAGTAGCTTCGTGGGTTTTACGTCGCCGGGGCGCTAACGGATTGCTGGTTTGGAATGTTGGGCGCACGTGATCCCGGTTTGATTACTGGTGATTCCCGCCTGTAAATTTGGCAATAAGGTAGACGGCGTCAGATTTATGATGGCGGGATGTTAAAGAATGGAGTAATGACGGCCAAGAGCTGGAAAAGGTGGGTGAGCGTAAGGCCCTGGTGCGCGCAGGAGAAGCTGAGGCCTAGGACACGCCTGTAACACCCCACAGCCTAGAGCTTCGCAATTCGACTTGGGCGCACGGCGTGGTATCTGCTACCTCTTCCGAGCGAGGTGACTGGATGTCTTGTCCGGCAGAGGGGCCAAGGTGCGTAATCTGTTGGTGTATGGTGGAGCTCTGGGTGAACATGAGGCTGGACGGTTTAGACGTCCTGTTGCAAAGAGTTTCTTGAAAAATGTCAATGGAGATCAAGACCATCCTTGAGTGGAGTCATTCTTGATTAGCATATTTATTGAACCGAATTTGCGCCGGCAGTCAGCACGATCAAAGTGTATTTTACCTGACGGAAGTGCCCGTTTTGCATTTGTGGTCCTAGATGCGGTTAGCAGAGGTGGGGCGATCCTCATCAGTGATTGGTGGTCGGTTAGACGACCTGCGAAAATTGGATCTGGGACGCGCTTGAAATGTTGCATTGAAGGGGGTGGAATTAAGCGTAATAAAGAAACGTTTCTTTAGAGCACATTACTGGCCCACTACACGTCCCACTGCACTGTTTAACGCCGCCCTAAAACGCCAGATGAATAGCGGGGCTATGCGGTTACAATCAGAGCTTGGATGCAAATGTGCGCTTGCGAGCACCTCCTAGCAGCCGGTGTTCGGCAGCCCGAATGGTGGGGGTGCGTTGTGACGGCAGAAACGTTGGCTAAAAGTTGGTCGAAGCGCGATCAAGGGGGCGCTGGAAATGGGATTGGCCCGCCGACTAGAATCCGGGCTGCATCAAGTGTGGGAGATGGTATTGAGGGTGCGGCCCAGTATCTTGCCAAAGAGTGGGGAGCGTCGAGTGTGGGCACGAGAGGGCCCAGCTAGTCGTGTCTTGGGACGAGTAGCGGCAGTGTTGCTGCGAATGCGACAACAGGTTAGCGGTTAAGAAAAACGGCAAGTCGCTGACACGTGGAGTGGGTGATCAATAGGCTAAAGATGGAATGTCGATCAAGACAGCTTCTTGGGATAGAAGCGCGTGTATCCTGGCTTGATGAGGAGCAAAGGTACGGTTTGAGAACCCATGCTATCTAGACCCCGAAGACATGCCAGCCGTGGTGGTCGTGACGCTAGCACTGTAGTTTGATTGGTCATCAGTGGAAAAAAGGTGAAGCTAGGACGTTTCGGCCAGGCGCGCCAGGGCCAGTTTAGTGGATAAACAAAGTTTGTACCGCCAGTGATTTAAGCCTTTTCGCGAAAGCAGGCAGCGGGAAGGTTACGGTGAGGCGTACCTCCGCCGCGGGTGGTGTGGTATCGAGGAGGGGCAGCCCGTGCCGAGTCGGCGGTGAGTTGCAGGCAGGCATTCTGGTTGATAAGTTGCCTCACACCGCGAACCGCTTTTACCGTCAGCAGAATCGCAGCTCACGGACTTCGGGGCTGTTTAAAGGGTCAGCCCGGACAGTGGCTCACGCAACTCTGACTCATGCAAACGTATGACAATGCTGGCCCAGATCTTTTTGATGGCCAGTGTCAACTCCATACGGTTAAGCCGGGTCAAGGCGCTGGATGAGACACGTGCCTATTAAGCGAGGGTGCCAGTCCCGGGCAAATGAAGAGCGGCGTAAGCGTTCTGGCGCTTATGGCGAACTCGATGAGGATTTTGCTTTAAATTTACCCAGATCGAACAGCGCTAAAAATTGTTGAAGCATGCGATTGGGCGTGAGCCCTACCCGCATGGGTGGGGTGGTTGATCACTGTGTATATGGCGTCTATGAAAGTGATGCAGAAAAGGGGGCTGCAGCAAGCGCACATGCTGGGGGCGCATACGGACGCAAGCGTTCTGTTGATGCATAGGCATTGAGCCGGGCGTGGCCAAATCGAGGCGCCTTGACATGATTGGTGGAGGATCTACAAGGATGTGAGAAAGGAATTGTTGATAGAAGCCCTCAACGGCCATGCAGTGCAGGGACAGCTATCGCAGACCTTATGCGGCGCCCTGTTAGTTCGAATGTTCTTTGCGTGGTGTTCAAAGGAAGCAGTCTTGATCGCAAGAGGGGTTTTGCTTTAGCCACGGCAGACCCCGTATTCTACAAAGCACTCTCTATGGCACAGGCGAAAGGCTTGAAAGGCCTTGAGGTTTATTTACAATGAATTGCCGATGTTACCCATTCGAACACGCAGCATCTAGAGCGGCGTTGCGCGCCATTACCGATGGGCAAGAAAAGAGATTGGTTTGATTCCTGTTGGACGAAATCGGGTGCAGGAGCGAGTGGGCAGATCGTGCACAAAGTTTGTTGAGTGACACTCTAGCAGGCTGCAGAGCGCGCTATTCGTTATCCGGGGATGAATAGATTAGTTTGTCGATCGTGTTGCCACGAGGAGTCGAAATGGAAGAACTAAGCACGCGCCCTGGCAATGGCTGAATATAACTGGTAGGCGTTGGAAAAGTTATTCTGTGACGGGCGGGTATCAATAAACGCCAAGCGAGCTCGGTACTTCGAGCAATCTGACTTTGATCAGATGACGAAAAAAAGGTGACGCTAATAAGGGTGTCTAGGTAACGGTGCGCGGTGCTTTGTACCCGGTTTGGGAGCGCGGCGCGTCAGTTGCATATGATTTCTGGCGTCGAGAGGGTAGGGAACTTAGCTGCAGACAAGAGTATCCACTGCAACGCGTTGAATAGCTGTCAGGACGCAAATCGCAGGGGGCGGTTGGTGAGAAATGAGGCCAACCTGCGCGCAGAAAACTACAAAGTTTGACACAGATTGTATGAGCCTACCGCGCTGAGGCAGCTGTTCGAAGGCAGCTGTTGGGTCTCCTCGGCGAAGGACGTTCTTATGTGTTGAACGGAGGCCATGTATCTGGGCGCCTTGGCTGCGTGAACAGATTGGATAGGCGCATATCTTCAGAGCCAGGCGCTGATATCACTTATGGCGCACTAACTAGCCGGTCGTTTCAGCGCGCGTGTTCCTTTTCCGAAAGAAGAAAAGCAGTAGCGCCAATATCGACGTGCCTAGAGTGGCAACAGACTTCCATCTGTAGTGATGTGGGGAACTGGAATACCTAGTATAACTCATCAAGGGCAATAACGGTCGGAGTCAAGGTTCGAGTCTGTAAAAGCTAATGCAGGAAAACCTTGAGCGGGGCAAGGCAATCCATCCGATGGAAGCTTAAGCGCAACAAAACAGGATATGGCTTAACATGGACAAAGTATCAACCCGATAGTGGGGAGTGCAAGGGCAAGCCCTCAGACCAAGTGCCAGGCGAGTTTTAGAGTTGAGCACAGGGTTGCTGGGCGTGGCTATAACGGATACACAAATCAATATGCAACGGAGAACTCAAGAAAGCCTGCGGAATCGATTTAAAACTGAAGTTGTAGGCTTCAGGGTATATGCTCTCTGCACTGAAGAATCGGCTTTAGCAGGATGGGCTGGGTGGTTCAGGTAGGCGTCATTTATGGTGCAGCGTAGACTTTCGAGTGGTTTGCGAAAATAGGAAACGACGATTGTTGATGTGACTGGTGATGCTTCGAACTTGTGATTGAGTCTGCCTTAGTTCAGTGACGAAAACGTGCAGAAATAGCTCCAGGCGACCTGGGATTTAAGACTCTTTGATGGGGAGCTGCGAGTAGGAACAACGGCCTAACTGACATTAAAGCAGATCGAGATTAGTCCCTAGCGAGTAAGTTTGATAAGCTATCCCGGGCCGGCAGCATGTTGAGATAAGGATATGTAAGCATCGGGGTGCGATTGAAATATGGTCTCACAAGGGGTCTTTTAAACAGATGTACAGGCGATGCTAGTTGGGGGGTAGAAGGACCGCGTACGGTCTTGCGTGGATAACAGACTCGTATTGGAGTAGCATATAGTTACATCGATGAAAAGCAAAGGGCCCGTGGCGGGTCTCGGTGGGTAAAGGATGGGGTTTCGTGTCGGTTCTGGTGCGAGCTGTGCGAGTGGTAGCTGGTGTAGTGGCAGCTGCACTACGATCGGAGAAATTCGTTAACTCCGCACGGCGTCTCTAAAATCTGTGTCTTAACGGTATATAGATGAGCAAGCGAGCAAGGGCGTGGAGCGACATCTGCAAAACGCATTGGGCACGTGGCTTAAGGGCGAGGGATGAGGCGCGAGTTACGAATTTGAATTTGACAGTACAGCAGCGTGAGATGCGGTCAGGGCGGAAGGTTAGTGATTGAGCAGGGCTTTGTCTTAGGGGTAGTAACTGCCCGCGCTTTAGGACAGCGCTGTTGCCGGCTGAGGGTAGGCTAGAAAGTGCCAGAGAGGTTGTCGGTACAGGGGAAGGCTACATTTTGATTGAGGGATGGCGACAGGGCCTAATTCAACTGCTTATGGCGAAAGAGGATAACGTCAGGTCTGCAGTATGGAGGATGGCATGCTGCGTAAAGTGACTGTTCGACTAAGGGGCGGGGGGTGACGCGTTTAGCAGTTGGCTGAATCTAGCGATGTAATGCAACGTAACGAATTTGTATTGCGTAGAGGGAAAGGGTGCACGGAAAGCACGATCTATGAGCACAGACGTTGAGCCGCACAGCCAGCGGCAAACTGGACCAGGTTATCCAAGAGCGTAACTATAACTCCCGGAGCAAGTAGAGTTTAACCAATGGATGCAGGGTACGGTCTGTGCGAATTTGGTTTGGAAGCTCACCAGGTGATTGTGCGTTACGGGTACGTTGTAGCGTCAAGTAGTGAGTGTGTTTTGGGGTTGATAACTGTTTGGGTCAGGTTTGATGCAGGTTGTGCATTAGTGCATTGCACAATAATGTTTGTTAGTCGTTGCGCCAATCTACTCGTACAAGCAAGAAGAGAGGCCGATGAAGAGTGTTTTGAATTAAAGACGCTGAGGTTACCAGGGAGCAGCTCGAGAGCAAGAGAAGTTAAATGAATACAGCGAGGCGGTCGGGGTAATTGTGAGGTGTAGAATGGGGCCAATGCAGGATGCAGAAACTGTAAGGCTCCGGGACTGGTGACGCAGTGTTTAGGGGGGGTGGGACCCGAAAGAGATATTGCGATGTCATTATCCACCTTTCAAATTTAGAGCCGGGACCCACGCGCGGACGGGCCTCGGACTGAGGCAAATGGGTGCTTTTGTAGATTTAACGCAGCGATGGTTCTACCGGGCGGTTAGGGTCAGGACACACTGCAGGTTTGTATGTGATGAGAAGAGCGGGGCAAGGCCCAATTCGATCGCATGCAAATGAGCGCAGGACAATACGGCGGCGGATATTTGACGTTCGATAATATACGCGGACGCAAAGCTACAAGACCTGAAGATTTAGGACTCTCGGCCGCACTTGAATCTTATCGTGCAGGATAAAGATATATAGAGAGGGTGTGATCTGGCGATGGAAATCGGGTCATGTGCAGGTCGAGCACATAGTCTGCTAGTTCTCTGTTGGCTTTAATAGCCGTACTTGAGTCGTGGGTGCAAACGGTAAAGCAAGCTGTTCTAGCTTGATACCTGTTGATAAGCATTAAGTGGTGGACTATTGTGAAAACGATGTGTAACTGCAGGGATTAATTGTTCCTAACATTCTAGTGTTGTGGCGGGGCGGCTATTCTGTCCAAAGCGCTTTCCGTTTGGCTGTGTCAGTGCGCTTCGCCGGACAGCCAGTGCTATGCAAGATAACTTGACGCGCCGGGGGGGTAATAAGAGACCGCCGGCTGGGCCAGGGTAAAGCTGAATGGCTCAGTGCGATCGAGGCGACAGTGTTCTCGTCTTGGGCGCATGCCTTCGGCCCGAGTCTTTGGGGAACATCCATGTGCAGTCTCGATTCCGGTAGGACGGTTTTAGTGCGCTTGTTGGCTCGGCGTTATGTTAAACGGTGGGGGATGGTGTAGCGAAGGTCAGAGTCGTGCCAATGGGGGTTGTGTGTCGTGGTGTACGGTCAGATCCTGCCGAGGGTCTTTTTATAAGTCAGTAAACGTGCCCGATCAGTTGCCGGTCTGTTCGTCGAGGTTTGTTTATCGCTGCCCTTGGCGATACTTGTCTTTCGCAGAACATCTCTGTCAACTAGAAAGTCAAGATCGCCTTATTGGGGCTTGCTTGGTGGTGGGCTTGCCAGATTGGTAGTGCAGGGCTGGACTTCACCTTCCGGCGTGCATGATCGACGTTGGGCGATCGATGGCAATCATTGGACGTTGAACTGCATCGTTGTGCGACTCAGCGAGTGGCATGCTAGCATCGACGTTTTCGCCATGACATTCATCGAGGCGCTGCCGGCGGAAACCGGGCGATTGGGGGCACCGATCACCAGAAGCGAGGGCGAGCTTGGGCCGCGAGTTCTATGCGAGCCTGCGGGTTCTCAGACCAGCATTCACTTTCACGGACCCAGCTATCATGCTTGCGAGTCACGTACCCCGTCTTCAATGGCCCAAGATAATGCCCCTTTTTTCTCGGCGAGCGTGGGTTCTCATTAGGGTCACGGAGGCCGAATGGATCCACACAGCAGCAGGGCCAACAGCTTGGTTCATTGTGGATCCGCAACTAGCCGCTGTAGATGCGTATGTCGAGAGGCTACGGGCAGATGTAAACCCACTCGGTCTGGTTTATGGCCAGGCGAACGCTTGAGGACCATTGTGTCGTTCCGTGGTAGATGAGGTCCCGATGGCTTCTTAGGAGTGCGAGACGAGCCGGTTACTAGCGTGACAGACGCCACCAGAGCGTCGCGATGCCGTCCTGGTCCAACAGCGTACCAGACAGTGCCTCTATGGGCCAGTGCCTCTGACATTTCCCCGTGAAGACAGAGCGCCTTTATCAGTAGTACTCAAGGAGTGCGGCTTGGCAGGGATCGCGGTCTCGCGAAGATATGGTGGGCACTTCAGTTGCTGACGGCGAAAAACGACGCAGGCTCGTGCCATCGGGGTCGGGCTACTGAGATCTGTCGCGGGTGAGTCCCTGCCAGCGGGCATTCAATCTGGAACCGGATATCTGTGTTGCAAGTCTACCGTGCGACTAATGGCGCGAAGGATGCGTAGCCATGTGCGAACGCGAGGTTTGGCTGTACGCGCTTGGCCGACGCGATGATCAAGGTGCAGACGAATCGCAGGGCTACTGGCAGTGCTCGGTCCATGTAGGTTGGTCTGTGCCAATTCAGATTTCACTGGCTTTGGGCTAAGCAAGGCGCTGCTCAGGTGGCGGTCGGCCTGCCTAATCAACTGCGGTCCAGCTGCGTACCAGTTCGTTCGGAAGTCTGGGGGGGGTCTCAGAAAGGTCAGTACAACTAGTTTAATCTGGGTTACTCTCTACTGTGCATGTGGGCGGAATGAGCTCACTAATGATAGTTAATGGGATTTGGGTGGACTACTAACTAGCCATACCATCACGGAGATTAATGCCGCCTACCGTGATGTGAAACCGCCAAACACGACTCCAGTGAGATTCAGTTGATAGGCTCCCGCTGAAGTCGAATGGCACGGGTACGACGTAAGCCGAAGCAACATGCGGATCAAGGCCAGGGCCAGAGCACGGCTAGAATTTGGCAGGGCGCGCTACGCGCGCATATAGCAGTGATGAGGAAGGTACGGTCCCAAAAAGCTGGACGTCGCAGTGGTGGTTAACGGGGCGCCATCAAAGGTGGCCGGGCGTGGCTTTTGTAATCTGCAAGGTGCATTTGACCGGTAATAAACGGGGAAGTGATGATGCCTTGTGAGATGATTATAACACACTTGATGGAATGTCAGGTGTTGTGAATCTGGACGAGGAACCTAATATAGTCGGCCTGGCAGGTCAGACGCGGGTCTTGGAATCTATGAGGACGATATTCGGGCAGGACGTAAGACTTCCATCGATTTGATTAGTGTGCGATTTGGGATATTGGAGAAGAGTGGGAACAGGGGCGCGCGCGAGAGCGACGCGCCTAGACCACACAAACATTGCCTGAATGCAGAGTTAAAAACGTCTAAGTGGGATACTCTGAAAACATGGGAAGTAGCAGTAAAGTTGCCGATATTGTGTCTGGAGATGAGGTTAAGTTTCACGGCGGCAAGGTTAAATAATGCGATTCGGAGAGGACTTTACCGTGCGCCCCAAAATGAGGTAGTGGCAGTCTACTCGAGAGGAGAGTTAGTCGAGCTCGGCAGGATGCTATCTAGTCTGCGATGGCAATGAAGGATGTGCACGTGCTTGCGTCTCCGTCTGATGCCAATGAAGCTGCGGGTTCCACTGCTGGCTCGAGATTAGTTGAATCGGCAGCAAGTCGCGGTGGTGGAGTCGTCGTACGTCCATGAAGTGAAGGCGAACTCCCTAAAATATGACTGAGCGCCCTCGGAGCTGCAAGCGCACTGATGCAGGAACGTTTCTTGACGCCGGCTTGGGATAAGCATCGGTGCGGGGTAAGAACAGTGCGGTAGATAGGGGTGTTTTTGCACTGCGGCGTGTTAATGATATGATGAATGATGGCTTAGAGAATTGCCACAAGCTAAATCGTCCACCGCCATGCTGAGATAACTGGGACGCAGGGGGTAGGTGGCCAGATTCATATCAAAACGGTATGCGTCTATGTTGCTTGTGAAGTGCTCTATCGTTCAGGTCTAAGTTCCTTACTTTCGAAAATTGAGTGTGATAGAGAAATTATAATGAAACACAAGCACGTGTTACAGCAGACAAGATTTGCACCTTTTTGCGCTGCTAATTTCCTTGCAAATCTAAGGCGCTTGTCGATTTTTGTAGATTGCCATAGGTTGCGAAACGAACTCATGTGCAGGTGCGAGGTCATGCATCATTCTCACCGCACTCGGCGCGAGAACGCGCAAGATGTAGCATATAATGAGTAAATATGCACCGCTTACCACTGTGAGCAAGTATGAAGAGGCGCGGCATGGCTGAGCGGTGCAGCTGAAGCCAAAAGTAATAGCGGTACAGTGGTGCACTCTCTCCGTGGCAAGAACCTGGCCCTAGCATGGTGCGCTGTTTGTCGGTACATGAGGATAGTGCGGCGTCCACCGGCTGACGCAATGAATCTAGGCCTTGCGGACCGCGCCTCGGCGTGCCAGAATGAACTGCTTACACCTAGCCTCTAATGAGTTCAGTGAGTTAAAAGGGTAGGTGTATATGGAACATGAACGAATCAAGTCCGTAATGGCTAAGTTTTTTCTCAGCTTTATAAGATCTGACGATCACGAGGCGCATTGCTTGAGCCCTAGGGGCGACTGAAAATGAATGCGCCTGTGTGGCGCGAGCCATTTCGTACCGAGGGAAACAATAAAAGACCGAAGTGGTGATAAGTGGCACAGGCGGCGCAAAAGCGGTGCGGCGCTTACCGGAATGCTGATAAGCAGTGCGCAGCTCGAGAGTTCTGGGCCGCTGATTGCGTGCACGAAGCTGTGCGAGATCGGTGCCGTTGAGTCTGCCGGCGCAGCAGGCGTGTACGTCGTGCTTCAGCCGACTTGTGGCGCGCGTGCAATGACGCGGCAAGGAGGTAGGGGACACGGGACGCGCTATCTAAAAACGGGCGTGGCCCGCAAACGCCCCCCTGGCTCTGAGGGAGTCTAAAAGAAGTTGGGGCGGACGTAGACACCGATGGAGCGCAGCTGAGCTATAATAGTGGAGCACCAGCTTGACGGGTTCAACTGAGCAACGCTTCAGGTTGGATCATTGTGAGAGAGTCCAAAAACATAAGTTGCCATGTGTATTGGAGATCACAAACGTCGAGACCAGAGGCCAGAAGTCCGACGTCGTTTGCTATTGTTCTTGGCTGTTTGTTCATGTATGTCTTTCTTATCTTTTTTCTCGTGCGTCTTTTCTGTTTATTTTGGCGTTGTTTTTTTTTTTTTATTTTTTTTTTATATGACGTCTGGTACGGCGTGGCGCAACCAGCTCGTGAGCAGGGCATCATGCGGCGCGCCGACGCGTATTGCTTTTTGTGGGAGCCACCGGAGCGCTCTGCTGCGGCCAACGGCCTCGGTGGGCAGCGAAGTCGCCACGGGGGAGCTCTTGAGTTGTGGCGGGCGGATGAAAACATAGTGTGCGACTGTGCGTAGCGAGGGTTAGGTATTGATGGCGACGAATAGTAACGCGGGATGTCGGTAATCGTTCGCAGCAGATCGGAGAGGAAGAGACGTATAAGATGCAAAGTAGCGAGGATCGTGCTGACTCCTGCGACACCCGTCGGGGGCGGAAGTGGGGGCTGGGCATGATGGGCCCGCACCTGCGGACATGAGTGACAATGCCACCGGGTGCGTCATGCTTGATGGAAGGCAGTGTCATCTTGGTTCGGTGCGCCACCATGTACCGCGGGCTTGCTCGTCGGAACGCACACGCGCAGCTGAAGCGCGTGTTGGCGGCCAACGGTCAGGGTCAGGACCCCGCTATGCGAAGGCGACGCTGTTAGCGTGCGGCGGCCCAGATCAGGCTGTCTGGTCAATGGGGGACACCGTATCACAAGACTCAAGGGGCCCCGCCTCAAATGGGACCTACTTTCATCTCGCTATGGGTACAAATCGCTGGGACATCGTTGTTAGAAAGCCGTTACGGCTCCGTCAGGCTGGCGCGATTTGCAACCCTTCGAGAAAGTGCATAGTAGTGCTCAAGAGCGCGCTCGATTCTCTATGTGCCGGCAGACTATTAGGAGGGGGGAGGGCGGCGTTGCGTGATAAGACGTGCGGAGAGCCAGTGGCGCCTCGACATCGATGTATGTCCCGGCACGCTATACGGGATGCTGCCAGTGCGGCCGGATGCGGGCGGACAACGATCCATGCGTGGGCGCTCGCAAGACCGGTCGCGCAGTTTTGTTGGTCGACGTAGGATGTGGCCGAAATGGAGCACATGCCGCCCTAAAGCCTCGGGACAAGACGTGGCAATTCTCGGGAGGCGCAATTCAAAGGACGATGAAGGTCAGCGAGCCCGACGTTTGCCCGGATCGGGATTTGGGAGGCTATTTTGAGGATGGTGACGAAGAGGCCATGTGTGAAGCATCATATCTCTTTTGGCTTGGGTAGCAGGGTAAGAGCAGATAGCGAGCCCTGCGCATCTGGTGTTACAGGGTCGGTGGGGATTTGCCGAAACAGCTGAACGGGGCCCACAAGGCGTTGAACTTCACACGGGATTTGTGCCCAGAGCGAGCAGACGTTGGCGTGACATCCAACAAGCGACACTAGACGCTGGCTGTTCAACGGGCGACGCCGCAAGGGCACGATTTAAGGGGTCGTGGCGTTCCGTGCCAGAAAAGCATGCACAAATGCGGTTTGCCGGTGGGATCGCCTTTAAG
>Ga0163217_1072504_pt1 | contig 17330 bp, 19 predicted proteins | sample SynspAceP_FD_185933 | JGI IMG/M metagenome (GOLD analysis project Ga0163217, IMG submission 185933) | Saline lake microbial communities from Ace Lake in Antarctica - Synechococcus sp. Ace-P (PacBio error correction) | ecosystem: Environmental > Aquatic > Non-marine Saline and Alkaline > Saline ...
AGAGAGAGATCTGCAGGTCGCGCAATGCCGGCTTACTGCCATCGGGGCAAAGATTTCAATGCAAAAAGGCCGGCCCCTCTTTTTTCCCCTTTTGAAAAAAACCCTGGAAAAAAACCCCCGAACGCCCCCCACCGGACCGACCAGAAAAAATTCGAACGCCGCCAATGAGCGGCACCTGTTGGTTCCGATGCGGTACAAACCTATTCTCCGGGTATCCGGCCGAGGCGGTTAAAAGACCGCCGCGCTCAAGCCTCAAGGCGGTGGTGAATTTGGGGCCGCCGTGAAACCTTGCCCGCACGGGAAGCTTCCCTTGGTCGCTCTGGTTTTGCTGTTGGCGGGGGGCGTTTGGGTCCTTGGCCAACTTATCCTTTACAAAACGCGAGGGGCGAAAAACCCCGCTGCTTGACGGGGCCTGAAAAACCCGGTGAAAACCGCGATCCACGCTTAAACGTCAAGATCGATGCCCAGTGGGTCACGTTGAAATACGCCGCGTGCGGGAATGTGGGGCAGGGTGCGTGGTTCGATGCAAGGCGGCATATGATCGCAGAAGAGCTTGATATTAAATCCGCGCAACGCCAAGGCTGTCGCCGTCCGGCGGATGCGAATCTATTACAATGGCGTTGTCGGCGCAGAGGCGCTGGCCGATTTTGCCCGCGACCTCTGAACCCAGCTGCTGGCACGCGGCGGGCGCGGCGCGGTGGATTGTTTTGTGGGCAAGCTGATGGGGCTGCATATCACCGGCGGGGTCGTCGACTGTGCCCGATATGTACGAACGCCTACAGTATGGCTGGTGCCGTTCGCGCGTGAAGACGTTGATCAGGCCGGCGATGAAACAGACCGGCCTGCCCGGCATCAACTGGGCACCCCGGGGGGGGGGAAGATGGTTGTATCGTGCTGGCGGACGGGCTGAAGATTGAATAACTCGACCTTGCAGCAAATCGCGGCCGAGATCGAGCCGTGCAGGGTGTCAACCTGCGCGACCGTCGGAAATGGGTTAATCTGACGCAAGCCGCAAAAACGCACCGATTGTGTGGCCAAATCACGGCACGCAAGATTCTATGGCATGGATATGCAAGATGGACGGTAATGGTGATCGCCACGACCGCACCAATCCGGCGATTGGCGGCGGGTTTGAACAGTTTTTGAGGCCGAAGCGGCGCAACAGGAATCGCCGGTGTTCATGCGGTTTTTGAGATCACAGTGGCATTGCTGTGGTTGCCCGATAACACATGGCGCGCGTTTTCAGGCCGGCAGGCGCGTTGACTGTGACTGGGGCCGTCGCCTTACATCGGCAAGCCGCCGACAGTTTCGCGGCAGTGGCGCTCCTTTACCTGACGATCACGCGACAGACGTTTCAAGGATGAAGGCGACCGTAAGAGGAAGCGCTGAAGAGACGGCCTCAGTTTTGTCGTGGCAGAATACCGCATCCCTATCTGGCCCCACGCCCCGATGGAACCCGATTTGAGCGTCCGTGGTCAAGTCTGACCGATTGGACGCCTTGGATATCTGGCCGGCACGCAAATCCCCGCTTTGTAAAGCCAACATGGGCGCGGCTGACGGGAAGATGGCGATGACATCCATGCTGCATGGTGCTGATCGTCCGGCGGCAGTTTTGGGTCGACGCTTGAGGATGACTATATCGCCAAGGGTAGAAGATCGCGATGCAGCTGCCGAACAGGCCGATCAAGATGATCTGGCAGCGCGAGAAGACTTCCCCAGACTTCCGCGCCCGCTGGCGATTGCGCGCGACGCGGAGCTTGTGGGGGAGGCCGGTATCGCAGCGTTTTTGATTTAGTCTTGCCCGCCCCTTCGGTCGCTGAAAATCCTCGCTCGCGCGGTTGAACACCAACCCGCTTTGGCCAGACGTGGCGATTTGTCGCAGGGCTGGGAACCAGCCGTTCCAGATCCCCCACTACCGCGTCAACACCGGCTACCGGACGCCTCCGCGATGGTGCCCGTCAGCTCGTGGCGGTCGGTGGGTGCGTCTGGGCCAACGGGTTTTTATGCATGAAAGCTCATGGATGAATGTGCATGCCGCCGGCGTCGACCCGCTTGCAAAAGACTGCGCCTTGTGCTGGCACGATTGCCTCGGCAGGTTTGGAAGCCGTGGGCGAGATGTCGGAGTGGGGCAGGATCTGGGGCCGAACCGGCGGGCGGGGGCTGGCTTTTACGCTGGCTTTGCGTGCCCGTGGGAGGTTGGTCGAGGTCACCAACACTCCGACGGCAATTCGCATCGACAAAGTCTTTGTTGGCCCGCGTGTGGGCGCAGTGCTTGTGACCGTGAATTTGAGGCGCAGCTGCAAGGCGGCGTGATCTTTTGGCATTGGGCCAAGCGATGAACTGCGAGCTGACCTATCGCGACGGCGGGAGAGCAAGGATAACTACCCAACATGTAGAGGGCATGCGCTGTATCAGAACCCCGAGATTTATGGTGCGCGGGGGCTTGAGATGGCGACAAGATAGGGGTATCGGCGAACCCGCCGTGCCCTGCCGCGCCCGGCTTGGCCAATGCGATTTTGCCGCCACAGGGCAGCGTAATCCGTGAACTGCCGCTGTCTAAGTCGATCGTTTTGTATGAAATTTTCGCCTAGCGGCGCTGGCCGTGCTCGGGTTTGTGCGGTCCATGGCAAGTGCTGCGGTGGGCGCAAGACGCGTCCGATCGCGCGCGGCGCTGGCCGTGTGGGATGATATTACGCCGTCCGTTCCGCATCCGCGCTGGCACCAATTGCACGTCGCCGTCTGGTCTGCCCTGTGGGACGGGCTGGGAACGCGGCGAAAGTTGGGGAAAGCTGGTTGCACGGCAAGAACGTGCGTGCCGATGACAGCCGCATCGGAGCGGAACATGCATGCGACTGTCACATCAGCGCGCGTCAGCCAACAGCGTGCCCCATGCACCCGCCGATGATGCAGATGCGTGGCGGCTTCCCCGATTGAGATGAAACGTGGAAAGGCAAAAAGCGCCGAGGAATTTGCGTGCAGCTGCGTGACCCCCGACCGCAACGGTGCTTTCACGCCCAAGAACTGTCCGATCAGTCGGCCCTCGGCTTTGTCGCGTGGGGGTTCGACCCCGGCGCAGGGCGCGTGGCCGCCCCGGATCAATCCCCGAGATGCAGGAAGCGCTGGCAATTGGGTAGCCGGCGGACACGCTGTGTCGGTCGACCCGTAAAACGCGCGGTTATGCTGTAAACAAGGTCCGCGTAAATCTTCGCGCAGCAGGTTCTTTTGCACCTTACCTCGTGTTGCGGGCAGGGCGTCGACACCACAAGCGGCGCGGACACTTGAACCGTGGGCCAGGTGCTTGCCCGATGGTTTGCGACAGTGCATCAAGGTCAGATCAGCGGTAATCATCGGCCCCAGCAAGCCGACAGGGGTCGCCCAGATCGGCATGAGGCACGCCAATCACCGCGCTTTCCGCACCGCCGGGATTTGATCGTCAAGCACCTGTTTCGAACTTCTTTGGGATGAATATTGTAGCGCCCGAGATGATCAGGCTCTTTGCCCGCGTCCGACGATTTTGCCACATAGCCGTGATTCGTCGATCAGCCCCAAATCTCGGTGATGAAAAAGCCGTCTTCGCGCAGTCTGCGGCGGTTTTCTCTGGCATTTGCCAATAGCGCTGAAACACATTTGGCCCGCGCCACTTCGAACGACGCCTATGTCGCACTTGGGGCAGGGTCCTTCCGGTTTTCGGGATCGCAAAATCTCTTGAGCTGACACCGCGTACGGGGCTGCCAACCGGTGCCCACGCGTCGTGGTCCCGTCATAGGGGTTTGACGTGTTATATGGTCTCCGTCATCCCGTAACGTTCCAGAATACGGGAATTGCGCTCTTCGAACTGCTTTGTGAGTTTCCGCAGCAGCGCGCAGAGCCCGAAATGAACAGCCGGCATAGTTTGCGGTCAATCCGGCGGTGAAATCATCAAGAGGAAGTAACGCGGGTGTAGAAGGTCGGCACGCCATCACGCGGTGGGCCTGCCGGCCATAAAAGCGGATCAACTGGTTCGATATCGAGTTTTGGGTGGAACACATCGGTCGCCACTCAGCAAGCATGATGTTGGTCGCCACAAACAACCCGTGGGTGTGAAAAATCGGCAGCGCGTGCAGCAGCACATCAGCTTGGTGGAAGTGCCAGACAATGATGAAAAACAACAAGGGTTTCGGCGTTGGCTGAGCGGTTTTGCTGGCTCAGCATTGCCCCCCCTTGGACCGGCCCGTTGTGCGGAGGTTAGAGGAACGCCGGCCCAGATCCTCTGCGGTGCGGTCCTACCGGTTGTCGAATGTGTCGGGTCCAAGTGTGGCTGCCAGATCGCGCAGCGTGCCGCGGCGGTGCGTCCATGGTTTCAACAGCCGCGCCAGCGACAGCGGAACGGGGGCCAGTGCGCTGACATGGCAAGATCAAACCAGCAGCCGCGCACCTGAGTTGCGCGAAGTATCCACCTCGTGACGCGGTGTAGCCGGGGTTGAGTGGCAAAAACACCAGCCCGGCCTGAACACAGGCGCATAAAGCGCAGCGCAATCGGGGGATTTGCGATTGCACGGCCACACGGCGCCCACTGTCAGCCCTTGTCGGCAACGGCGTTTTGGCATAGGGCGTGCGGCAGAGCGGATTGAATTGATCATGGGTGGAATGTGCGCCCGTCGGGCGATCACAAATGCCGTGGAATTGGCCCGATATGGCGACCGAAAAAGCGTCGTAAAGCGGGTTGGGCATTGTCGAGTTCCTTGGTGTTCTTTCGCGTTGCCGAATTTTGCGTCAATTGGCCGGACGAGTAAAGGGCGGCGAAAGCGGCGCATTCATGATTTTCGACATCTTGCCTGCAGACGGCCTTCGACGAACCGTGGCGGATGACTTACTTCTCCTTTGTAGCGCGGGCGTTTGTGTAAGTGGTAAGACTCTGGCCTCACGCGCAGAAGACGCGGGTTCGATGTCCGCCGCCCGCTCCACTCTTTCTGAAATTCCCTTTTGATTACCCGCATTTGCGCTGGATCAATGCGCTTTGTTTGCAAGTTCGCTAAGGGCGGCAGCACTTGACCCGCCGCAGGCGTGCGGGATTGACAACAGCAGCCATCAAAGGATATCACATGGCAAGTACCCGACGCCCGGCCCGGCCCGTTAAGGAAACCGAAAAATCGCGTGAAGCTTGGGGCCCTGCGCGCGCTGCTTGCCGTTTTTCGCGCCGTAATCCGGGGCTGATGATCGTGCCATACTGGCGCTGGTATGAACGGCGATGATTTCGTTGACGCGGCCCTTAGCTGTGCGCGGGTGTCGACCCTTTGGCGCGGGCGAAGGCCGAATTGCTGGCAGTATTTTGTGGCGGCCGCTGTCATCGCAGGCTGTTGGCCGCGTTCGGCAGGGGCTGCGCTAATGCGTTGTCACCCGCTTTTGGCGAGAGGGTCGGTGCTGATATCCGCAAAGGCCGTGTTCGACCGCGTCATTTCCATGAGCCCCGCGTTCTACGAGAACCTGATGACGGGCGAGAGGTGCTCGGCGGATCACGACGACCGACGTTGATCTCTGTCGGTGATCGGGTCGTCGATGTCGATCGCATTGCGCAATATGCTGATCGTGACGGGGTCCTGGTGCTGATGTTGTCTACTCGGCCAAGCTGACGGCGATGGTGCTGCTGATCGTGGCCCCGCGTAATTGGTGCCCATTTCTTGTGTTGGGGCGTCGCCTGCGCGTGCTAAGTCGCGGAAAATTCAGGACTGGATCGCGGCGAGCTCGGGGAATGCCGTCGGAAATGCCTTGGTGCGTGCAGACCGTACAAGGCCTTTACCAACGAGGCCGCCAGTCAGGCGCAGTTCGGCGCAGATACCGGAAGCGTCTAATGACATGCTGCACAGCGGCCGGATCAAGACCCGTGCGCTGATGAACAATTTTATTGGATCTTTTTGGTCTTTGCGCGTGTGGTGGGCGTCTTGTGGATGGGCGCGCGCGATGTGCGTGCGATCAGATGAGCCCGGTCGCGCTTGGTCCAGTTCGTGATCTCACTGCCGTATGGTCGCAGGCGGGGTCGCCGCCTGTTCCGAGTTTGGGGCGAATTGCAGCGTGCCGCCGGGCGCGCCCAGAGGCGTCTGGTCGAACTTCTGCGCACGCAGACACGTCAAGACCCTGAAACGCGACATTGCTTGCCATCCCCCGTCGCAGGGCGCATTGCTTTGAGATGTGCATTTCACCTAGCCTGCGCCCCGGGTTTCAGGCGCTGGACGGGATAATCTGTCGATCAACCCCAGTGGAAACGGTCGCTTTGTCGGCCGTCGGGCGCTGGCAAACAACGATCAATTCCAGTTGATCCTGCGGTTCTATGACCCCGCCTCGGGGCGGATTTACCTTGCTGGTGTTGACCTGCCGCGACGTGTCGCGTGCGTCTTTCCGGCAAGTCCGGTTGCCTTTGTCCCGGCAAGCATCGGTGATCTTTGCGGCCTCTGCCCGCGAAAACATCCGCTTTGCGCCGCCCGACGCACAGACGCGGAAATCCACCGCCGCGCGAGGCAGCCGCCGGGGCAACGGGTTCATCCAATCCCCGGCTTAACCCGAGGCTAACGATAGCTACTTGGGCGACGTGGGGGTGATGCTGTCGGGCGGCAAAAGCAACGTATGCCATCGCCGCGCATCTTGCGCGACGCGCGGTGCTGGCTGTTGGACGAAGCGAACCAGCCCTTGGACGCGAAAGCGAACGTGCGGTGCAGGCCGCCGTGGGACGGCGGACTGAGCGCAGTACCGCAACCACCCTGATTGTCGCGCACCGTCTGGCCAAACCGTGAAAAAGGGCCGACCGCATCGTTGTGCTGGAAGCAGGGCAGATTCTCCGATATGGCACGCCATGACGACTGGTGACCAAGGCGGGGCTTTACTGCCGCGGCTGGCAACGGCTACACTTCACCGACGGGCGCGGTGACCGCATAAAAAAACCTTGTGAAATACTTGCGAGGTGGAAAACTCGTACCCCGAGTGGACTCCAGAAAGGAGAGCAACATGGTTTGTGGAGTTTCTAAAGACGCTGGAAGAAAGTATTTGGCGGCGGCTGAATGATACCGAAGTCACCGGAGCGCGCTTCAGAGAATGGAAAGACCGGGCTTTGTTTATGCCGACGGCTCGACATCTCTGTCGAGGGCGACAGGTCAAAGTATCCGGCAGGCTGCAGCCAGAAGATGAAGAAAAGGTCATTCTTGCGCTTGTGGGGAACGTCGAAGGCGTTGCGCGGTTTGAGGAAGAATGGACGGCGGCGAGGGCGACGGCACCTTCCACACGGTTGAAAGAGGTGACACGCTTTGGGCGATTGCGGCCAAGGACATTGGGCAACGGCGCACGGCTACGAAGAAACTTTGAAGCGAAATAAACCATGCTGTCGCCCTGATAATCTATCCAGGCCAGATGCTGCGCATTTCTGCCAAATAATCGTACCAGACATAAAACGGGGGCATTACACGCCATTTCCCATAAATTAGAGGGCAGGCAGGGCTGCCGTTCTTTTTTTTGGCCTTCCGTTGGGTCAAGTGGCGGACACAGCGTTTTGGGGGCTGGCAATGCTTGCGAAAGCTGAATTTAGCAATCATCTTTGACGACAGTGGAATAACGGGATGCGGGGCAACCGCACACTAAGGGAGGAAAATAATGTCCATTTGCCGTATAAGAAGACGTAATGCAATCGAAGACAAGAGAGCGTGGGGCTGACGCGCGAGGCTAAAACCCTATGGGGTAAATGTCTCAGCGGACACCGCGGGAAAAGTTTCCAAGGCCAGATGCACTAGCTATCACTGTTCTCGGGTCCAAAGATCACGCAGAAACGCTTAGCTTGGTCGCAGTTGCGCGGGCAGGTGGGGCGTGCCTGCAACTGTTTCGGTCGCTGGTGTCGGCCGCAGATGTTGTCGCGTATGTTTGGCAAACTCGTAATGAAACGTCATCACGCTTTTGGGGCGGTTGCCGTTGCAGGATCGCGAACCGCGATTATCCGCGCTAGACAGCGAACAGATTGCGTCGATCCTGCGCGAAACAATGCAAGGTCGTTGTGACCTGGGCTTCCCCAAGACGGACGTGGCTGACAAAACCGCGAGGGGTCATAACTGGCCCCGAATGTCACGGAACGTGCTCGAAGTGGAACTATGCGCTATGCTGACGCACAAAGTCGTGATCGTGCGCCTGATCGCCGGAAATGACGGTGACCCAATCGGGCGACCTACAAAAACTTTACACGCGAAATTGCCAAACAACCGCCGAGCTGACCTTTGATATCCGCACGAGGATCGCGTCGCGCTCTCTTCCAACGGTGGGGACGGCATGCCAAAAGTTGGGCAGCATAAATACTTTCGGCAATGGTCCTATAATGGCATGGCTGGGGCACACGCTGCTTTTATACGGAAAACGAACAACATCATGTTGGGTCCGCGTGCCGTTGTTCCCACGTCTTCCGCCTGCACGTGATCTTGATGCGGCGGTGAAGATCCGGTGCCCATGTCGTGTTTTCCCCAGACGCCCCAAGGTTCGCGGCGAAGGGTCTTCGATTAATTCTGGAAGCTGGTTCGAACGCTGGAAAATCAACCCTTTATCATCACCGTCCCCGGCGATCTCGGCAAGATGCAGCGGCGCGATCAATGGGACATCTCTAGGTAAAAACGCTTTCGGGCTCGGCCCGTTGTTGCCGTGGAATTGTTCGCGCTTCGAAAAAGGCTACAGGCATCACGCTGATCGGGAAGGCTAACGGCCCTGACGAAGCGACTGGCTTGTGGTCGTGAACCGACGGATGGCGCTGCCGTAAAGTGGCAGTTGGCATCACTTCCCCTAATAACGGATGTGAAGAGTCGTCAAAAGCACCCGGCGAGGGGCTTGTCGAGGCTGACGTGGACGAAGATCGGCGAATCTGCATCCTCGACCCCGGTGTCTTTGCGGGCATACTTATACCGAGCGGCAAACATCAGAGCTACTATCAGGACAAATACCTGCGCACAGGGGATTCTGGCGTATCGACACGAGCGACAAATACCTCTGGTCAGGGCGTGCAAAAGACCTGATTCATCCGTGGTGGCACAACATCGACCCGCCGAGATCGAAGAGGCTTGCTGGGTCACGAAGCGGTGGCCTTTGCTGGTGCATCGTCAACCGGATGCCCGCCGGAGAGGTGCCCTGGCGCTTTGGTCGAACTGGTTTGCCGGGGCGTCGGTCACGAACGAAACTGCTGGAGTTCTGCAAAAGAGCACGTGCAAGGCGCGCGGCGCAGCCCAAGCACATGACGATCATCGAGCGAATGCAACCCAAAACCGCCGGTTTTGCAAAATTTCAAGCCTGACCTGCGCAAAACGCATCACGCGTCTATGATGAAACGCTCGAGGCCGCGGCTGCCTGCGGGTTGGCTCTGTCACCGACGATAAAAAAACGCGGCTGGTCGGCGCAAATCGCTATGAACGGCGCAAGCGAGGCCGAATGTGGGCGCATTGTGGGAAACGCCTTTACTTCGTTGGGAGGCCCCGGTGATCTAATGCAAGGTCGTTGACGATGGCTAGCAGCGTATCGTCTATCATCCGGATGTGCGCTGGTTTTCACTACCTTTCCCGACGGGGCACGGCACAATGGGCCGTTCTTTGCGGGAAGCGTCCCATGTCGCGTTTTTAGGGGAAGGGCGCGCGTGTCTAAGGGCAAAGTGTTTTGCTTTGAACGGCTACGCGTTCTTATGCCGGCGAGACTGCTAAAAGCGGAGGGCTATTTCAGGAAAGGACGCGCCTTCATCGTTTCGGCGATAGCGCGCCCAACGGCCAAGGATCGTCGGCGCAGCTGCAGCTGGTCGATCACGGGTGCTCTGATGGGCCTCGGCCCATCACGAAGTATACAGGCCGCCGTTCCTGTGCATGCGCCGCGCCCGCCGTGGTGGCGCGCGTTGGTCCTGACATGAATTCGCTGTAACGACTGACTTTCGTACCCGCATCGCACGCCATTGGGGATGAAGGGGCCGCATCTCGTCCATCACGGCGCAGGCGTGGTCCATTTCCTGACAATCGTGAAAGAACCGATTGCCCCATGCTATCTCAGCGTGGCAGGTGTGCAGATCCGCGTAGGTTCAGACGAACCGCAGCGCCCAGAATTGGTGAGAGTGCCGAACAGGTTAATCGAGGGGTCATCTGGTTCAGCCAGCCATAGCGGTCCATCGTGTGGAACGCCGTGGTTAATCGTAATCGGTGTCGGGTTCGTCATAATTCAATATCACGCACATAGTCGAACGGATGGCGGGTTGAAAAATTGTGACCAAAAGGATGGGCGAAGCACCCGTCACGCGCCCGCGCGCGGGTCTGGGCAAGCTTTCCTTGTGCTTGAGCGAAAGACATTGCCAAATTGCCCCCGTGCAAGCATGCTCTGCCGGTGCCACGCCCGTGTGTATCGGCATAGCCGCGGCAGAAGTCGACGGCAAGCACTGCACGCTGGTCCACACGGCGCGCGTCGCCGCTGTCGACCCAACATTCCAGATTGCGAACAGACGGCGGAATTGCGGGTAGGGGACACCAATCCAGGATGATCAAAAGCAACTTGTTCTCATGTGGGCTCCCTTGGGCAGGCGGCAGATATGGCATTTGTCCATACGACCCTCTGACTAATCCACAGCTTTTAATTGCCGGGCGCTTTCATTTATGCGATGTGCGATGGTTTTCTTTCCAGCCCAGCCGATCCTTCATTTCGGGGACCGAGCTGAGCAACAGGTCGGTAATAATCGTAAATGGGGCGGACAAGCATGACTTTTGTGCCATAGCGCACGACTTTTCGCCTGATACATCACGCGATGGCCTTGTCAGCGATGGGCCTTTAGTGGTAGATCATGGGTGATGAACAGAATAGGCCACATCTCGTCTTTTGCAGGTTCAGCAGCAGCTTGAGGATGCCGTCGGCGACCAGCGGGGTCAAGCGCGTGTGGACCTCGTCGGCAGATGATCAGCTTGGGCTTGGCGGCCCAGCGCACGGGGATGCAGGAACGTTGTTTTTTGCCGCCCGGCTCTGGCCGGATAGCGGTCCTGAAACCCGTCGCGAGTTCGATCTCGTCCCGCAGTTCCTGATACGCTTCTGTTGGGCTTTGCTTCAGCCCGAAATAAAATCACGCGGGCGGCCGATGGATGGTGCCCAACGGTCTGACGCGGGTTTCCTCGCGGTGTCGGCCATCTGGTAATATCATCTGCATCTCGCGCAGGTCTTCGATGGGGGTTGGGCCAACGCGGGGCAAGTTCGCGTCCGTTCAAAGGTGATTCGGTCCGTCGCCTGCGGCGCAGGCCGGTATTGACGCGGGCCAATGTCGACGTTACCCGACTGCCGGATTCCCCGACCACCGCCAGTTGGTCTGGCCCGGGTGGACGTCCACATTGATCTTCTTGAGCACTCGAATCCGTACGGATAGCGGCGGTCACGTTTTCCACGCGCAGGACAGGGTGTCCGGTCGGTGTTTTCTCTTCGTGACGGATCGGAACCGACTGAAACAGCGCTGCGTATACTCTCCTTGGGGGCGTTGATGATCTGATGCAGCAGTGCGTATTCGACCATTGCGCCTGTTGCGGAGCCTGATGGTGATTCGCTGGACCTGCGCCACAAACCGCGAGGTCCGGGGTGATATAAAGGCGCTGCAGCACGGGTTCGCGCAATGGCTTCCTTGAATGGCGGCAGGACGTCAATCTCGTCGTCAATCCAGCGCTGTGGTCGGATTTCATCAAACACCACAGATCGGGGCCTTGCGGACACGCGCAGCGCGTCCATGCAACGCTGCAACTGCCCACTCCGACAGCCTGGTGAGGATGCCGGTTTTCCGATGGGTTTTTCCAGGTCGGGCAGGCCAAAGCTTGCGGAACAGAAATCGAAACCGCGCGTTTCCTCGGTTCGCCCTTGGTGAACTGTTCTGATAGATCGCGGCCTCGTGACTTGATCCATGATTTTTTTGCGGGGTTTGAAAACCGCCGCGGCGGATTGCGAGACATATGTCACTCGGCACGGCGCAGGCGCGCACGGCGGCAACTTCCTTGAGGATATCGCGCCCGTTTGACCAGACTGCGCGCCGGTGAATTTCGACAACCGGCCGCGGGCCATAGGCCATCCGGCAGCGCGATGGTGGAACTTGCCCGCCACCGGATTCCCCCGATCACCCCAGGAACTTGCCAGGTTGGCAGATCGAAAGTCGACGCCATGCCGATCTTTGAATATCAATCGGCTTTTCGCCGGCGATAGGCCGTGCGCCGATTTTCAGGCCGCGTATTTGAGAAGTGGCTCAGTCATCCGCGGCCCCCTTTCAGCGATGTGGTGCGGGTGAGGATCCGTCGCACAAGGTTGATAGAGATAGCAGAGCGTGGGCGATGGCATAGGCGGATAAGCGCCGCCTGAATGCCATAGTTAATGCCTTCCTTGTTCTCTTTCACGATGCCGCCCAGTCCGCTCTTGGGGCGGCGAACGCCAGTCCAGAAACCGACAGGGTCGACACAAAGAGCACGGCAAAATAAACGGCAGGCCCATCTCCGGCGATTCAGCGGCGATAGGGCATTCGCAGGGTTTCAGGAAGATGATCCAGCCGATTTTCTCGCCGCGCAGAACGGGACGGCTTCGCATAGTCCTCACGGTGATGTCCACGGCCACAGGCGCGCGCCAGACGGTAACACGCGGGTGTGTACAGCAGGCCCATCAGGTTGATCAGGATCGGGTCACCGTGGTCGGCCATGACGACAAACGACAAGCGAAAGTCAGCGAGGGATCGACATGAATCAGATCGACAAACCGCGAGATAGCCTGATCCACCCAGCACCGGACACAGGGCCAAAAAAAGCCCAGAATCGGACGCCCAGCGTAAAGCTGAGGATGCTCGCGCAGTGGGCCGATAAAGATCGTCGTGGCGCCCGCATAGATATCCGCGACCAGCAAGGTCGCGCCGATGCATCGTGCCAGGACCTCCGAGGAGAGGGCTTCCATACGTCCGACGATTTTCGCCATGCCATAGGGGGCGAAGCAAGGGCAAGAAGGGCCATGAGAAATAAGATGCTGGTAAGAACAGGCCGATATGGCCGAGATTGGGATATTTTTCATGGGTTGGCTCCAAACAGATGAAGGGGCAAACGCTTGGCGGTGGATGCGGCACTGGGCGGTTTCCTACGCATTGCTTTGTACAAACGTTGCGGTGCGCTGGCGCGGTTTGTTCTGGGAATAAACTCCTTTGGGATGCTCAGCCTTGGGTTGGCAAGGATCTGACACGATGTTCGCCACAAGGTTGAGCGGAATATAGACGCGGCAAGTCAAGCGCAGGCCTGTACCCGGGCACATCACGTTTGCTGACGTGATCACCAGATATTGCCCCTATGCCCGGGATAGGCAAAGACGAGCCTTACACGACGAACGCCGACAACCAGATAGGCGAGGTTCAGCATCAGCACGTTGACGATCGGGGCGATGGCGTTGGGGAAGGCGTGTTTGCGGATGATCTTTGAGCATGCCCCCAAGCCCTGAGCTCGCTGTGTCGATATAGGGCGATTGCATCACGTTAATGGATCGCAGCCCGCGTCATGCGCATCAATATGCGCCAGCAACAACCAGCGTCGCACCATCACTGGGAATGGCAATCCGCGTTCAGCCTGGCCCGCAGGGAATGCTGTCGTTGAATGATCGCCACGACGGGAACAGACGCATTTGATCGCGACCCAGTAAATCAGCACATAGGCCGATCATGAATTTCGGGGATAGAGATCGTCCGGTTAGCGTGATGCCCGAAATCAACATTGTCCGGCACGCGGTCTTTATAGGGACGGCCCGCAGGGCCAGAAAGATCGCCAGTTGGTAAGAGATGGCAGGGCCCCAGAAGGCGAGGACCAGGGTGTTTTTCAGACGCCGCCAAGGCTTTTCGGCGATGTCGCGGCATTGGTCAGCGCGGTTGCCCAACGTCCCTGCAAGCACGCCGCAAGCAAGCGAATAGCGGGTCATGGGCAGGATCGTTGAGGCAAGCTCGCGGCGCATGTTTGGCTAAGGCTCGGCGTGGCCGATTGAAACTAATATAGATTGTGCACGGTCGCCGGCAAATCGAGGTACTCTACGAAAGATAAGGATGAGCGGCAAAGAGGAGAAGAAGGCCAAGCGCTAAGCGTTGGCGATCAAGTTTGACGATGGGTGCATAAGCCTGGTCTACTTATGCGTCTGTTGACCCGCATTTGATTCCGGCTTTGTTGTGGACATCTCGGCATTGGATCCACGACCAGCACGACATTGTTTGGCAACGCCATCCACAAGTCGTTGAACACGGCAGGAATCAACCCCGCCTTTCTTCCGCGTTGAAGCATCTGACCCATCTTGGAGTAGATCCTCCTTGCGTTTGGCTTCAATCCAACTCGCGCGTGCGACAGCAACATTCGTCAATTCGGGACCGCTTCCAGTCGTGTGGTCGTTCAGTCTGGCTGTTCGACGATAGGCGGTCGAATACATCTGGTCGTAGGCGGACGGCACCAGTAAGGAGGAACAGAACGCTGTTTTTGTTCCAGACTTCGGGACGCAGTACCCATCGTTAGGTTCGCGCTTGATTTCCAGCGGGATACCGGCGGCTTGGCGGATTCCCTGGAAACAGGATGCGCATCGCCGAACCGGGGAAGGCACCGTCTTGAAACGCGCAGGATGGATCGGCTGGCGTCATGACCAGAGGCTGCCGTAATGCTCTTCGCTTCTCGAGGCGTATTCGCTGCGGGATGGTGTCGTCGAACAGCGGGTAGGACGCGTTGATTCGGCATGTCGTTTGACGGTGCATAGCCGCGCAGGATCTTGTCGACGCAGTTCTTCGCGCTTGATGCATATTTCGACGCCAGACGCCAGGTCGTTGTTGTCCCAATGGGGCGGTGTGATGATGCGCGATGAACCATAGTGACCACGAACCGGCGACGGATTTCACGACAGGTTGGGGCACGGTCCCAGCAGGGCGGAAGCTTGGGGTCCGACGCGGTTGATCATATGACCTGACCACGATTGTAATGCGCAGTGACGGGCGGGGGGGGGTCGCATCGTTCAGCACCAACACTTCGGTTATACGTCGTGGTGGCGCGTTTTTCGGCATCCCAGTAGTTTTCGTGCGGTTAAAGCCGTGGCGCACGCCGGGTTCGTCGACCTTCAAGTGTATACGGGCGGTGCCGATGCCAGCGCCGGGTTATCCATGCCCGCCATCGGGCTGGATCATCACGGTGGTAGTTCGGCCAGCAGATAGGGAGGTCAGCATTACCGACGCCAGTTCAACGTAAACGTTGTCCGGTCGACCTTACATGTTCCTCGATGCGGCGCATGATGCCAAGGCAACGCGGACTGGCTGTCTTCGTTTCGAGTGGCGCTTTGCATGGTTTTCAGCACTCCTTCGGGGGTCATGTCCTTGCCGTTGTGGAACTGGATGCCCTTGGGATTCTTGAAAACAAGCCCAGGTCCTTCGCATCGGCAGAGGCCTCATCGCTTCGGCATGCGGTTTTCGTTTTGCGTTCGATCGACTCGACGAGGCTTTTCGTAAAGGTGCGCAGGTTGTTCAGCGGGGAACTCGGAGCGTCAGCGCGGATCGAGCGTGTTGGTGGAATTCCCGCCCGACGACCCGAATCTTGAAGCTGCCGCAGAATCGGAGCTCGTGGGCAGCCGCCTGGGCATTGTTTCGCCACATCGATTGCGACGGCGGTGTCACGCCAACAGCAGCGGCGCGACACGAATTTCGAGTCGTGTCATCGTGCCCTTGCCATCTTGCCAGTTCAATGTTTCAGTTGATCATCCATGATGAAAACTCTGTTTTTCGGTGATATAATCCGCCGCATTTTAGCGCAGGCTTTTTAATTGACTGATGGCACGCAACGTTAGCATTTTCGCCCGTGTCGCAAAGCAGTAATACCAGCGGCCCATTTGACGAAAGTTTGTTTTATATAAGTGGTCGCTTATGTCTGTCACGTACGCAGTCGCGTTTCATGATTTCATTGTCGTTTTCGTACGCGCTCTAGTCGGGCAGACAGGTGAAAGTGGGTTGGCTCCGACCACATCTGCTTACGGGTTTCGTACGCAGAAGGATACCGTCAGCTCCAAGCTCTCGGTCAGTGACAGCTGCCTTTGGCGAGAGCGGGATCGTCGGGATGGATTGGTCCATGTTTCGCGTGCAAGGACCCAGCGATCAGCCCGTGATCGGCAGTCAACGTAGCTTTGCCGAAATCATCCTCGATGATCAGTGAAATAATTGCCGGTGACAGCGGTCGTCTCTGTCGGCGGATGTTGGTTTCAGGGCGCGTGTCTCTGTCTCCCAGGGGCGGCAGAGGTGGGCGGGGCAAAGCTGTATTCGTCGCCGCATTGGTAGGGCGCTGCCGGCAGGTCGATATGGCCCGAGACAGTGTCACCTCGGCGGCTCTGGGCGGGCAAAGCAAGGGGCAGTATCGGTCAAATCGACACCCGCAGCGGTGGCCCTTTGGGAATACGGTAGGCGATGTGGTCCCAGATCAGTGTTGATATCTGTGGCGCGCCCGGTGTCATTGCCTGCGGGTTTGTTCGCGCTGTCCGGATGGCCCTGAGGTTTTATGCACGCCGTAGTAATACGGCCGACACGCCGTCGGGATGGATTGGTTTTTTTCAGCCGCCGGCGATCTGCCCTGCGGTTTTGTCGCAGCCACGGCGCAAATGCAGGCGGGGTGCGCAACGATTCCCTATCTGTTGATCCACGGGCCCGCTGCTCAAAGCAGATCGACAGCGATCGTCTTGCGCTGGTCGCCGGGCAAATCTCGGGCAAGCCAGATCGCGCAAGTATTCGCCGCTACCGCACGCAATGGGCGGGGGAGGCGGGCTTTGGTCAGTGGGGCCCGGTGGTGCATGCAGCCGTCGTTGGTCAGGTGCAGCGTTTTCAACCGAAGGTGCGAGTTCGGCCGGTGGCTTCGGTGATCGCAGCGGCAGGGCGCTCGTGTGTCATAGTCGCGGGCGCAAATCGCCGTCCATCAGATAGGGCGGATAATCGGGGTCGTCTTCAACGCCGTGTTCCCGATGTCCTTGAGCAACGATTCCACAGCGAAGGGCTTCTTCCCTTGCAGAAGCCGATGCGCGTTCGGGGATGGCGAAATGCGGGTTTTAATGCACCCAAGGGCCCGAGATCCCTTTGGCATCGGGCAGGGCTTTTCGACAACTGGGGGCATCAGCGTTTTGTGGAATCGCCAACCGCGTTACCGCAGCACCTTGGCTTTGATCGCGCTGTAGTCCTGAATCACCGATCTTGCTTCATAGGCGTCGCGCGACGATGCGCAGCAAAGCGCGAGGCAGGAACGGCTCTGCTCCGTCGTCCAGCCACATCTCGCGCAGTCCGGGGCGCAGGCAGGGTCCGGGCGCACGGCTTGATAGGCCCACTCGTCGCC
>Ga0163217_1075438_pt1 | contig 17330 bp, 5 predicted proteins | sample SynspAceP_FD_185933 | JGI IMG/M metagenome (GOLD analysis project Ga0163217, IMG submission 185933) | Saline lake microbial communities from Ace Lake in Antarctica - Synechococcus sp. Ace-P (PacBio error correction) | ecosystem: Environmental > Aquatic > Non-marine Saline and Alkaline > Saline ...
ACAACCACAGGGAAAGGAAAAAGGGAGGGGTTCCCAGTTTTTTTTTTTTTTTTGTTTTTGGCGTAAAGGAAATGGGCAATCGGCCCAATGGTCACTCGCAAAAACGGGTTTTAAGTGGTGGGGGTTTTTTTTAACCATAGAGGCGAAGGAAGAGACACGGAGTTTTTCACAAGCGAACTATTTTTTTTTTTTTAAAACACAAATAAACGAACAAATAGTTTAACCTAGATGTTTTTCAAATTTTCAAATTAAAAGCACCAGAAGGTGCGACCAAACCTTTTGTAGAAAACAAAAGGTTCGTTCCCCGGTATAATGAGTTTTTTGGCGTAGGAAATGGTAAATCGGGGATTGGTCAACCGCCAAAAGACGGGTTGTAAGGGAACAATTTTTTTTACCAATAGAGGCGAGGAGAGCAAACGGAGGGTTTTTCAACAGCGAATATTTTTTAAACACATAAACAACTAGTTAACCGGCTAGTTTTTTCAAATTTTCAATTAAAGCACCAGAGGTGCGACACTTTGTAGAAAAAACGGTCGTCGTAAATGAGTTTTTTGGCGTAGGAAATGGTAATCGGGGATTGTCAACCCGCCAAAACGGGTTAAGTGTGTTTTTTTTTTTACATAAGAGCCGGGAGAGCATGAAGGTTTCACGCGGGATATTTTTTTACCAACATGAAACAACAAAACTGCTAGTTTTTCAAATTTCTTCAATAAGCACCAGAGGTGCGACACCTTGTAGAAAAAAGGTCGTCCGGTAATTGAAGTTTTTTGGCGTAGGAAATGGCAATCGGGAAATTGGTCTGGTCGCAATAACAGATTTGGATTTATTGTTATTCGAAGAACTTTAAGTCTGGTAAGGACACAGCCAGGACCAAGCGGATCAATTGCTCAGTACCTTTATTTGCCAATGAGTCCAAATCAATCTTGAAAGCAAAACCTTCACAGTAACTAGCAATTGGCCGAAATGTCGCTGGTGTATGCTCGGCAGCAAATGAATACTAATCCGCAACTGTAGAAGGCAATTGAAAGCTCTTCCAACACCCGAAAATCTTCAGCGTGCCTTGGATTCAATCAAGAAAGAAATTTAAAATTCAGCGATCTGAAGTCCAAAATATTCCACGAGAATTTCTGTGCTTCAACTCACTATTAAATCGCATCCTTCCTTTTCAAATAGTCAAACTGGAGCAAGACTCAAACTTTCGCTTTAAAGCATAGTAGCCATAAACGATCCGTACAACCGACAATATGCCTGGAGATGGAAAGCTGGACTAGCCATCCTGCAGTCCTTTTCCAAAGTAAATCAGAAGAAAAGGCTTCATCATTGAATGGACTTTTCCCTGAAAGCCTGCAAAAGCGCATGAACTACAGCGTATTTCAGCGGATAGCTCTATTAATCGGTCCTCTCATGCCAGACTTCGGGTTGATTTCATTGGAGGTGAATTTACGCAGGATTGCATAAAGAAATGATTCTTGCTCGTGGAATGAAGAAACCAGTCTGCCATCAGGTGGATAAGCAAGTAATAGCAGAAGGGAAATGCTTAGTGGAATAATAATTTTTGTGTCTTCTGTGTGTAGTTTAATCTTATATCTTATTTAAAATGAACCATGTATAAATTAGAACAATGCATAAAATTCTAAAATGAATTTGAAGATTTGAGAAACAGTCAAAACCCCGTCTTGAAAAAAAACCAAGATAGAAGCCGATAATATCAATAGGTGTTGGGCTTCTGGAAAGAATTACTGAGGAAATGTGGACGAAATGGTAAACAGTACATTGGAGCTATCGCCGCGTGGAAGAAGAATTTCCAAGCCCATCGAGATAATTCTAACTGCACAATAATATCAAGGCTTTGCAGGAAAAAGAGTACCACCCTGAATAGACAGCCATATTTTTTAAAGAGTAAATTTAGATAGCATTGGGTTCGGCTCGATGCCTATTTAGTTTTTTGGATAATTCTGAATCTTGATGCTGCCTTTGCAGATCCATTTAAGTTTGGAAGTTCTATTCTAAAGCCCCCGATGCGGTTTTTCATTTTAATACTAACGACCGTCATTTCATCAAAAATTTATTTTGGTTAAGCCTATTTGGAGAAATAGGACAAATATCTAAAATTAAAAGCCTTCGATTTTGCAAGCGAAGCTTTTTAAAATTAAAGATCAAAGTGAATTTCCAACTAGTCAAAACAGTTTAACATAGATTAATTAACTCCTATGCTTTAGCAGCATTTACAAAACCGTTTTCCATAAACTCATTGTCCGGTTCAAAGATCAGTGGCCGATTGCTCATCTTAGCCTTCACTGAGCAAAGGATCATTTGGCCGCCATAGCTTGTAGATCAATGCGCTACCCTGCTGCAGCTGGTGCAGCCATTGAGTTCCTTGAGCCCATTGATAACTACTCCTTTGATGCGCCCTGAGCCTCTGGAGAATTAAAACCTGGTCAAAAACTGCAACAAGTAGTGCTAATAGACTATTTGTACCTATCAAGGTGCATGTTAAAATTACTTCTTACACAGCAAGGCTACTGAACCCCGGAGCGGCCAAAATCAACTAGAGATTTACCATGATCTTGTGTAATATGCTTGGTTGAAGAAAAGTTAGTATTGTTCCTAATACAAACCGTAGGACCAGTAGAGCTGATTGATAATACATGCTGATTGTGCCGGTAGTTTGAAAATTCCTTAGCATCATCATAATTATTTCCCATTTACGAGCTGACCAATTACCGTCAGCATTTGATACGCATTCGGGTAGCCTGTTCATAGATTTTCTGTAAGTCCTTTAAATGCATCTCTGAAATCTTATCTCCCAGTTATTCTGTAATCATAAGTCTTGCCCTAAGCTCTATTGATTGATTTGGCCACCAGCTTCCTCCTTGCGATTGAGGCGTAGCAGCATATGGATTCCACTCTAAGACCATTCAATGCCCCTTCCATTATGACGCGACTTGAGCCAAATGGTAAGCTTTGGGCAATTAACCACATACATTTTCCTGCAGCAGCAACAATACCTGCCCACATGGGTTCATGCGAAATGTTAGCTATCATCTTGATTGAGGCAAACCGGGAACTGTGATCTAGAGCTGGCTATATCCATAATTAGGCGGCTAAATCTTGATCGGCTGAATGAAAATCCCATCAATGACAGCGACTGCTGACACCCTCTCCACGTATATCTGTCCACTGCTGGCAAGGAGCATCGACTAGAAGCAGGACCATTGAACCCATCAAAAATGCCGTCCTGATAGTCTAAACGGGGTTACCTATCGCAGTAGCCTCAAGGAACTCTCACTCGATGGCCTCAGGCTCTTTCGGTTGTATTGGTAAAATCATATCGCGGTAATGGATTTCAATTTCCTTGATAGCTTGTGCTTTGGGCATAAAAATCCTTGATCTGGAAACGCCACTAGCCATACGTTTTCTGATAGGTTTTTTAACTATTTCGCCACTGCTTTTTTAATGTACTAGCTAGGTTATTCGATAGATTTTGGCCTTTACTAATAATCAAATCTAACCTGTGGTACTCCCTGCCTTAAATTGGAGGAAATCGGTTATTTTTTTAACTCACTAGATTGGAAATTACTCGAATTGGGCTTGCTTCTTTAGAGCTTGCCGCGTCGATGGAATCATCAACTTGCATCATACTACTGCACATCCAGCAAACAGTCAAGACTTGTCAACATAGATGTGATAATTGTTTTTTTTAATGTTCAATCATTTTGGTTTTTTAAGTGAAAAATTTGAAAATTAAATTCACTGAGATATTAAACTTTGTTGGTTTACCTCGCACGATAAATAAGTAATCTCCTATTGGTAAGTGAAATCACATTCTGATTTATGTAAATATTAACGATTTTTTTTAAAAAAAATTTTCAGTAACTTGGAATGACAGATTAATAGGGTTAAATGGATTTTATAGATTTTAACAAACAAGGAAAATCATTGTTAAGATGGGTAAGTAGTTTAAGGCCATAAAGCTATAGAAAAATCATATTAAGGTCTGAAACCAACAACTCTTTTCGCTGCACCAAAATTCCATCTGGAAAGCAAACGAATTTGCACCGAAGAGGAAATATTTTTTCCGCCAGGAAGAAAATTCTAAGATCATGACAAATTACTGTCACTATTTTTACCCTATTTCTTCATCATGTTCTTTTGATTAAGCCAACAGGAGGCCTACGTGAGGCAATTCCCTGTAGACATTTATTATTATAGAAAGGGGGCCAGCATAAATGTCAAGAAGTGGCAATCTTCCTCCGCACATGCCAAGTGCCCCTCGCTAAACAATTACCCTAAGCGCTGTCAAAATTAATCTTATGCTTTTTTGAAGAATCAGTCGCTAGCGTATTTGAATTTGGCTTAGATCAACTCTCTTCCGCCGCGGCGAAGGTAACAAGGGGATTTCTTTTTTAGCAGCTGTGTCATTTTTATGACTGGGGTGTTAATATGGTTTGTTCTGCTGAAGGATTCCAATTGATAATTAGTGTGTCTCCAAACTAATTCATATCAACTGATTTTTTAAATGGAATGTATGTCGAACAATGCGCAGCCACAAAATCCAAAAACAAGTTTAGAATCTGGAAGATTTATGGTTCCAGTTTTTTAGAAAGTCGTCATATCAATTTCTTTCTATGTAGCAGATAATTTTTGGTATCTTATATGCGTGTTTAAATCTATAATCTTAAAAACTGAACATGGATAATTCGAAAAGTTGAATTAATGGATAAAATTTCTAAATGAATTTGAAGATTTGAGAAACACAAACCTCTGCTTGAAAAATATCAAGATAGAAGCGAATAATATACATCCTAGGTGGGGGCTCTGGAAAAACTACTGAAATGTGGCAGAATGTAGATAGCAATCTGAATTTAATCTCTGCATTGGAAGAAGAAATTTCAAGGCTTCTGAGATAATACTATGACGATAATAATATAAGGCTTTACAGAGCCGAATAATTGAAAGTAGGTGGTGCACCTGTATGCTTCGTTTACCTTAGAATCCACGTCTACCGTGACGTAGCCCCCCCGGATTATAATCTAAGTTATTGAGCTAGCGAAGCATTGGTCCATAGAGGAGCAAAAGGTCTTGCAAGCAGGAAAGGAGAGAAACGACCTAAGTCCTTTTCTAAATCACTGAAATTTGAACCTTGATCTGGTTTTGTAATTTCAGTCGCAAACCTATTGACATATATCCTACACCAAAAGTCATGCAGAAAACCTATTCATTCCCTTATCTAAAACGCTTTATTGCTCAGCTGCCTTTTCTTTGGCGCCAAGCTATCCGCAACAAGACGGGCCATTTATCCCCTCGAAAACCCAATGGAGCCAAAGCAATCTCTCCGGACAGGCGGGGTAGAAGATCAACGCCCCAGAGACCTGGTTTCCGTACAGTGGGTGATCCGATGGCAGAAAACATCTCCATCGCACACTTCTCTTTCCTTCCAGAACCTGGCAAAGGGAATGGAACAGCCGTCATCGTAGCACCTGGGATGGCGGGTTCAGTTGGCGTCTTATGGGGAACTGAAGCTGGGGAAGTAGCGGAGGCAACTGGCAAAGCAGGGAACTTACTGCCTTTTGTAACTGAATACAGCTTTACCGACGCCTGAAGACCTCGATGATTTTTCTGCTTGGATGAATCGCCCCAGACTGCTCGCTCCTGCAGCGACGGACAGCCGCCTACATGTGCAACTTTCTCCCTTTAAACGGAACATTTCAAACAATTGAGGACGCGAGGCTGCTTTGCGATGATTGTCAATCGGCAGCGAATGGGGCGTGGATCTTCAAGATAGGCATGATTGGTTTTTCGCAGGTGGCCGGACTGACCAATGCTGCTACAATCTCATCAAAAACAATGAAGCTGGCCTTTATCGTCCGATCTGATGGAGGCATGGGATCGTAGATGTTTCGCAAAATGCTCCGCCCATGTTTAATGTAATCGCTACGGATTGAATTTTCTTTTCGTGGCCAGTTTGGGGTTGAATCGATTCTTGGTTTCAAGAGCTGAACTTCCCCCGTCGAGTTTCCCCTATACCAAACGGGGACCGGATTGATTGGGCGACCCCTAGAAGCACCAGCAATGTTGGTTTGATCGCATTTCATCACTTTGGCTGGATTCAAATAAGTTTATTGCTGCTAAGGTAGTCTCAAGGGAAAGTTCATTGCTGCAAATTGAGTCGCGGAGCGGGAGTTAATTCCAAGAGCTATCCCGTTCTACTAATCCATGACAACTATAAACAATCAAAAGCAAGACATGGAATTTGTTCTTGGCTTTTTTGATGCTAAAATTTCGATCGCAAAAACATGATGGAATACAATGCTTGAATAGGAATAGCAACGTAATGGTAGAGTGCCTAATAGCTTCTTTCAATTCCTCGGACAAAGTTCCATACATATCTCCTTCAAAATCAGAGATGGCAAAAGCTTGCTAGTAGCTGCCACTTGGCGAACATGCTAAAACAGCTTAGAGTCAGCATGGTTTCTAAACGTGGCAAACAGTTCCCTCTGAATTAAATACCATTCGTATCTCTCTGCACAGTTTTTCATTGGGCTTTTTTACCGAGAATCATTGGGGAACCAAGGTTTAAATGCTGCTCTTTTTCCTTGATGAATTTTAAAATGTGGCGGATAACTGATTTTTTTTCTTTGATTTTTTTTTGGGTTTGGTATTTCTATAAACTATGAAAATTAAAAGGAAATCCAACAAAATAACCTGGAAGGTCTCCTTCCAGAAGATCCTCATTGCAAGCGCAGAGAAGCATTTCAACAGAGTTCGTTCGTCATCAGCAGCCTAGCGAAGCAATCTCATCCCTAAGGCTTGTTTAAAATGCGTGAATGTGCGTGAAGGATGAAGAATGAGAAATTACACATGTTTTACTTTGAATTTTTATCTACAATCAACCCCAACAGCTTTCGCCGAGCTGAATAGAGAAAAGGAGGAATTGATCATTCAACTCCCAATTGAACATTCATTGCTTCGAACCAAAATGTTCATGAAGGTTTCCTTCCCCAAAAACTATAGCCATGGGGTTTTTAGCTTGTTTTTGTTTTGATCCTCTTGCAAAGAAAAGTAGGCCTAGGGAAATTTTTGATTTTCAGCACGCATTTTAGCATATCTTAGTTCATTTAGGATTGAAATTAAATACTGGTTTGTATCTTCGTAATGGCTTAATTTTTTTAACTGGGTTTCTACACGTATCAATTCATGGATATGATGAACATGCCAACACTCATCTTTATTTCATTTAACGCTTCGCGATGAGAAAATCAATATGAACTTATCAGACTCTTCAATCAGTCTATCAAGCGAAATTCAATAATAGGAGATACAAGGACAGTCCGGGAGCTGATTGTCGGCTTTCAGATTGGGCGTCCAAGCGATTTTGATTTTTGTATTATTGAGCAAGGCAATATTTTGAAGCCTTTGAATTTAAGCAGCCAATTCTCCAAAATCGAGTATTCTAAAAACTCCGCTGCTATGACCATGAGGGTACGTTGATAAAACAGCAATAAGGGAAAGAGTTATCCTATCTTAATTCGATGAATGCCCATGGCAAGAATTCTAGTTTTGGCGACCATTTTTTAATTCTGCATCTTAGCCAAAAGCCTCATCAACCTCGCTACTATTGCTGAGGCCTTGGAAGAAATACTTTCAAGGCCACACGATCTGTTTTGGATATCATGGCTAATCCGACGGGCGAATGAAATCATACAGGAAAATTGTCAGCAATGAATCAGGCAGAACGGAATTCTGATTCTTTCTGACGCAAAACTTGAATTAGTATACTTTTGATATTCACAGTATGTTCTTGGTTGAAAGTTTTTGGTACTTGACAACAACAAATTAGCCGATTGGAATATTGGATAAGCTTACCAACCTAAACAACTATCAGTGAAAAGAATAAGCTACTAAAATGAAAATCTTGATTCACCTTACTCAATTTAAGGAAAATTTGGGGGGGGGGGAAAAAAATTTGAAAAAAAAACCTCAAAATCAATAGTAAAATTGAGAATCTCGTACCCTTAAATCTCTAAATAGGTGGAATTAAGACAAAACATGATTGAGGACTGACAGGGCTTGGTCAGCAGATAGTTTGGAGATTCTTGGAGTTTCAAATAACCCTACAAGCTTGAAAGGAATCGAAAAGCTAAAAACCTCAAAGTCCTTTATTCCTCCTCGAAAAGATCCAAGAAATCGATGCACCTCAAAAGTCTGACAAATCTATGAAGGATTATTTTGACTAGCAAATCAAATAGTTCTGTCCCAAACCCCTTGCAAAGCACATCAAAAAGGGCTAAATGTGGCTACGAATATGATTTTAATGAAATCACAATGGGCTATTCTTAAAAGACAATACCACACTGGCAGATACCCTCATTAGAGACGATTCAAATGGGAAGGAGAGGCAATTCTCAATATTTTTAACTGAATGCAGATGAGTATGGCGTACAAAACCTGGATTGGTGAAATGGTATTTGTAAGGAAACAGTAGAGTCGGAAGACTAACTTCAGTCAGTTTTTTTAGCGTACGGAGAAATAGAAACAGCTAGTAAAAAGTACTGAATTGCTAGATATTCAGTACTGGGATGCACCTTTTCTGAAAATCAGAAAATGAACCATTACTCGAGTGTAATTTTTGATTTTGGGGCAAGATTAATTACCATCGATTCCACAGACTCTCTACAGCCACGATACCGCTTTATGTGCTACTTTGGGGATACCTCAACGACAAACTACTCAGAAGGTACAGATCTCCACGGGATCAGAGGTGTAGCCCTGCAATTTGAAATTTCCCAGGAATACTGGTTTTGAATCCACCGCTATGATTCAGGGATAAATCCAATCGTGTATATCAAGATGAGTTCCGGACAAACCGCAAGAAAAGCGGGAGCCTGGATTTATTCCCCTGTCCTAATCTCAAATAAAATTGAACTTGGGAAGGGAAAGCTGGAACCAACAGGCAATGGGATCGAATTATCCCATGATCTGGGGGTTTTTTCAAATATGTCGTTTGACTAAAGGAAAACGAACCGCTGTGCTAATGAGCTTTTGGAGGATATTTCACGGCTTTGATCTTTCTGCAGAACCCTTGCTCAATTGAAATGAGGTCAATCAACCATATTGTTTTGAGACTCCGAAAGCTTGGAAATTTTCCCTAAGCGCAATTCTTAAGCGTTTGTGTTAAAATCAAGAATGATTCCACTATAGATTTCAACTAGACAATGCATTATCCTAGCTCAGATTCTGAGTAATTTCGGGTATGATTTCTGTTTGAAAAAATTGATGAAAAAACTGGCTGATTTTACCAATATCCGAGAACTGAATGAGCTTGTGAAGCAGGTGATGGAATTGGCACGGGAGGGAAATCAAAAAGGGATCTTCCCCGTGGAGCAGGTCAAAGAATCAAAACACTACCAAGAAGTCATCGGTCCTAATTGAAGCGGAACAATCCTCATTGAGATCAATGACGTGAGTTCTAGGCGCTCAGTTCCTTCCAGTGACACCAGATGCTCGATCACAATTTTTTCCTTACGCTTTAACCTTATCTCAGGTTACGATTTTGTGTAAGAAAGCTTTTTCAAAAAACGCTGATGCTTATTTTTTTAAAGTTTTTGCAAAGGAAAATATAGATACACCTGGGTGTAAAAAGCTTTCCCCTTCTGGGAGAAAATGGATAATCTAAAAAGGGAGATGTAAAAACCAGCCCTCTGGAATATGGTTTTTGTGGAGTTTTCTAAAATGAAAGTTTGGTTGGCAATATCAAGACATGAGACCGCTACAACAAAAACGGCTTGGAAAGGAATTATGGATACCTGGACGAGCCCTCAATATGATTGGAGTGTGGAGAAGCAGATTCTCCGATAACACATCATTTTTTTCTCGGTGGATAGAGTAAAGATCAGCCAGTAACAACAAGTTTTCCTTCACACATCTGGCGTATGGACATGCGATCATGGAGGTCTGGAAAGAGGGGAGTCAAAGCTCAATAACTCTTAGAACCTCAAGTCCTCCGCCGCGGGTGTTTTCTGTAATGACTTAGGAAACGAAAACTCCGAAAAGCTGCCAAGAAATTGTTATAATCTCCTACAGTTTCAAAAGACTCAGATTTGTGAAGCGGTTTTACCATCTGAAATACTGAAGTCCAAGGATTTGGATCCATTGTACGATAGAAAGATAGAATCGGGACCCGGTGGGATGAAATGCCATCAAAGAGAAATGACACAGGTCGATTTGATATTTTTATGCTAAGCCCTGATTTTTTGGCTACAGAGTTATCATGAAGGTGGAAGTGCCTTGGGCTGAAAAAATTCGGACCACAACGAAGCTGTTTTTTTTATAGAATTGCTGCCTTGCAGCTGGATAAAACGGAGCTCGCCATTTTCAGCAACAGACAATTCTGCGAGACAGGTAGAATATTTCTGACATCCGAAAACACCTGAAATGATAGAAACTGGAAAAAGGGTTCATCAAGAAGCTTTTAATTAAGTTGGATATGAATTGAAGGGGGGATTAGGTGATACTGCAAGCTAGTGATTATTAAATCCGAATCAACCGACGAAAGCTTTGCGATGCTTGATAGAGGAAGCGAGGAATAGTGGAAATGAGAAAGAAACATTCATTTTAATAGCCAATGATTTGAATCGATAAGTTCCAATTCTTCATTCGTATAGCATGTCGACTGAAACTTTAAAATGTTCCGGAAAGTGATACAAAGAATTTACCGCAAAAAAACGTGGTAGAAGCAAATAGTCTTGAAAGCTCACGTTTCTTCTTATGCCTTTTTTTTAATCTCACCTAAACTTTTCTAAAATTTGAAATGCAACATTTTCTTCAATTGTAAGTTGTAATCTAAGTAGAACTTGTCATAACTGTTTTTTTCATTTCAAGCTTGGCATAAGAAAAAAAGCTGCATAACTTATCTGCTTGGTGCTGTCAATTGGAATTCTTTTTTTATCCTCATCCGAATTCCAATGCTTTATCCCTATGAGAGTAGCCTTGTTTATGGTGAAGAATTGCATGACAGTTCATGTGCTGTTAAATCGCTGTATGGATGCCTATATTTTGTCGAATTTCTCACAACCTTTTTATATTATAACTGTCCCCCGCTGTCTCAACTTCTCTCAATTCATCAATGTTCCAAGGCTGGGATCTCTCTTATTTCGTAGCCTACAAATGAAAATGCTTTTTCAAGTTTACTACCGAATCAAAGTCTTTTTCTGTGGATTTATTATAACTCAGTTTGGAAAGACCGTTACTGTTTTTTCAACTACAGAGATTGATGTATTATTTTAAATCTTGGATTGATTTGCTTCGCGCAGTTTTTACTTATTTCTAATCCTTTTGAAGGCTCATAGTGAATTAGTGGCTTCAGAATTGGGCTTTGAGTAATCGACCCGAAACTTTAATCTAATCCAACTCAAGTTTTTTTTCAAAATTGTTCATGATCAATAAGACTTTCAAGTTTAAATTCTGCAAATATGAAAGCTCACTCAATAACTGCTAGTGAATCTTTAGTTGCATAACTGAATTCCTCGAACGCTTTATAACCCTTTTTGCAAAAACATACAATTCATCAATTACCAATTGAGAGCTTTCTTTTTTTGGCATTTCCATTGCAATTTTAGTAGCTCAAAAAAAGGTCCTTTTCTAACTTTAAATGTTGATTCTAAAGAATTTTTCAGCTGAACATCTTCATTGGAATTTCCTATAATTACCTTGATGTTCTATTCAATATTACACAATCAAAGGCTTTGTTATTCTTCATGCAAAGTTCTATAAGCTTGGAATGTTTGGTTTTCAAATTTTTTCTTTCAACTTGAGCATAGTGCTTCCATTTTACCATATTTTTCTTTCTTTTTGGGGCTTAAAGTTATCTTGGTAACAGTCAGAAATTAATTTGGCATTTATAAGTGCCTGTAGGGAGCGGCATCCCTGCTGACCTGGAACAGCTTACCTTACCAAATCTTTTTAGTAGTTCACTTACGAAATTTCTTCTAGTTTAATTTCCTCCCATTTATTAAATTACAGGTAAAAGATACTTCAAAATGGATACAATAACTAAATAGGTACACTTTAATGATTTGTTTAAAAAGATTCCGCTATGCTTCCTAAGTAATTTTTTAATTCTGGCTTTAGAAAAGGATCACTTCGCTTTCCTGTCACCCGATTTCTAAAATCTCCCAAGAAATCTGATCTTGAAAGGATAATCTCCCCTGAATTCTCCAAAAACTGAATCAAAATGTCGAAACACGCATCATGAAGTGGGGAGCGCAGAATTCCATTATCCAATCAAAGACGTTCTTGATCGGTTGAATCCTTTACCATGGGCACTATATGGAATGCGTTAACATTTTTTGGGTTTTAAAATTCTGTCCAACTGCGCATTGGTATTCCAACGATGAATCGATTCTTTCTATAGGCCTCTTGGCAACGCGGGAGGTTACTAACTTCTCTTTCATAGAATTTGGGAGAATAATATCGTATTTAATCGCGGTTAAGGTCAGGCCGCATTCCATTGCATCTGTTTCTGGTCGAATTATTGGCCTTGCTCCGATTGGTTAAAAAGGAACTTGATTCCAATTCTTAAATCTCCATTAGATCAGAAGTTTCAAAAAAATCACGTCTAAAATCTAATTCAGATACAAACTACCGTTCCTGTCTGTACATATTCAAAAAGAAACTCGCTCTTGAATTTCTGTGTTCCATCAAGGCAAGTTTCCTAGTAAATTTCATATCTCACGTTGCCCTTCCACCCGTGTCAGAATATGATTTTATCGTTCAGTTGTCCCACTGATCTTTGTATGCATGTTGATGGCTGAGAACTGGAAAAAAAAAATATATGACCTTGAGCTGATGGAACAAATTCCATCTTCTGGACGTTTTCCACCGTATTGATCATGGTATTTCGGAACGGCGATATGTTTTGATTGGGATGAACTCTTCAAAGAGATTTACATAAAAATTAAAATCTATCTTAAACTTCGGCTTTTTGCTATCGCTTAACGTAATTTTTTATTCATCTCCCTCTAAACCTAAATTTGTTTCTATTTTGTTCTTAAATCTTCAAGTTTTTTGAGTCTGTAAACTATATAAGATTTAAATCTGAAATGGGGTCTTGGTGACTTTGTAGAATCAATTTGACCATTATCATTTTCCTAAATAATGAATTTGTTTCATCAATTCTTCTCAACTAAAGAAAATGATTTTTATTTGCTATTTCTTGCCTGATTTACCTATTTCCAAATCAATTTTGCTCCAAGCTTATTTAATTCGAGTTTATTAGTGAAAGTATTGTTTCTTTTCTGAAATCAACCTTTCAGCTTCATCCTTACATTTACCGTAATTTACAGATTAAAAATTTCTTCCTATAACAGAACTAGAATAGCATCTAATTTTTTTTAGATATGAAACTTGATTTTTGAAGGTCAATATTTCTTCCTCTAAAATATCCTATAAATGAAACTAGCAAATGCGGCTGTTGAGTAATGCGATTCGTGATCCAGTTTTTCCATATTATTACTTTATACTATCACTCACCCCAACTCCTCAAAACACGCATATTTTCCTTTTGTCCTTCTTTTCAATTCGTTTTCGTTAATGGAAGTCAGCTTATATTTACTTCTTCTGAAATCATTGAACTCATCTTCAGATGTGCTTACATATTCTTGAAATATCGGTTGTAGCATTCTTTTCCGATGTCCCTCCATTGAGCTTTACAGAATAACGCACTCTTCTTTCGATTTATAGGTATCAAATTATTTTTCTGGATAATGCTTCTTATCTAGCGTTGTTTTTGCCTTTCCCTTTATATAGTGGTTTCTGAAGGCTTGTTATACATGTCCATACTTCTTTTCTAACTTTCTTTAACACCAGAATACAACGGGGATCCTGTGGAATAGAATAGGTTTTGAAGCGGAAAGCCATCAGGCATCAATGTTTATTTGTCTTTTAGAGTCTCTGGTTTCTGATTACGTCTTCTGTCCACCACGTGATAACACTCCATGGGTAAAATTAGTCGCCATGTGCCTTCATTACCTAGAAATTGAAATCCATGCAATAAGATACGGCAAAGTCTGCTGCGGATTTAAGGCGCTAACCATAAATTTAAAGCGGAAATCTTTCACATGGTTCATTGGGTTCCAACGCAAACTGAAATGGGGGATTGGGGCCGATCTATCGCATCAAAGCTCAAACTTTTTTGGAGGGATTCATTTTCATTAGTACATCCCAATGGTTGATCAAGGTTCTCCATGATAAGATTTCAAATTCAGAATCTTTTCATTCCATGCAAAAGCATGTTCATCTTGCCAAGTTATAGTGGGTCGATGTTGGTTTCTCTGTCCGTAGATTTTACAATAGTACCTTTCCGTCTGTTGCTCTTTTCATGAGTGCGACACATTAATTAAAAGTGAACCTGACCACAAGCAAAATCCGTCTTTATCCCTTATATTTTTGGGACCAGTTGATGGATCTTTGGCTTGAAGAGTTTAACTATCTAGAAATGTATGTTGGATTTCCTGAGGCCGTGTAACACTCTCTCGGCTTTTCTTACCTGAAAACCTGGCGAACTGACCAATTTAAATATTCATTAGGCATCACCCGCGTATTCTGTATCAGAAGAAAAGTCTGCAATACTTCGCGAGAATTTTCTGAATTATCGTACAAAGCTTTTTATTTCTGTCAGTAGGTGTTCTGCCAAGCTTTTCTGAATTCAGATTTATTTCAGAGACAAGCCTTGAAATGAATTGTCGAAGGATTCATTTTCTATTATAGCGAATAACTCCTCAAGGGTACTAAGTAATTCACTATTTGGTTCGAGCCATTTTAGAAATATTTACTCACAAATGGTCAGGTTTGATCACATAATGTAAGCTTTTCTACGCAAATCTGCTTTTTTCAAACTGCTGAAACATCATCTGGGTCTCTGCATACCAAATTCTAGAGGGTTAGAATTTGCCGCCAGTTTATCCATTACATCTTTTTGGAAGTTTCGTTTTTCCGCGGTAATCAGAGCCCAATTTTTTTTGCCGATTTTTTCGTAGTTGTGCGAGAGGTAGCCGTAAAAACAAAAACGAGAGCATGTTAATCTCGGAAATCATCCGCATGTCATTGAGCCTCGAAGTTTGTTTCCTGCTATTTTTCCAAAGGGTGAGCCTAGTAGGTTCGCATTTTCTTTTTGTGTCATACTAATGGTTACTGGTTTTTTCTTTCAGCGAATGAAACAATTCGTTGAATTTGGTAATTGCTTTAAATAAATTGTTGTAAATACTTCTGATACTCCTTTATTTCTTCACCAAATTTCTGTCGGTTCATAAGGAGTTAAGCACCGGTGACCTCATAATAGTTACTAACCTTGAATGTAAGGTTCTTCTATCATCTCATCAATTTTCATGCAGTGCAGAGATTGGATAGCCAGAAATTGGCCGCGTTTTCAAGAATGGTTCTTAATATGTTAAATGAAAAAGTGAAAAAAGTCTGTTCTTCGTTTATGGCTATTTTCAAAGTCTGATTAGGAAGACCTTGATAAAGTAACGGTGAATCTTTTGTCGTTTTTAGGGATAACCATTTTTCATTTTCTTTTGAAAAACTTCTTTGCATTCCCCAAATTCGTGCAACGGACATTAAAGAATAAGGCATGATGCGTTTGATATGATTGCTGTGTGATTTCCTTCCCCCTCTGTCTTTAGCATTTGGGCTAAATGGTGCGCTACAGAAATAGCATTTATGGTCCTCCATTGAAGAAAATTTGGGTCATCTATGTAAACATATTTAACCAGTCATATGATTCTGATTGGTCAATAAGCCATTTGCATATCGCTAGAAAGAAGCACCAATAAATAATCGTTCTTTCTCCACGAGATATCTTTATATGTATTCGTGCTGAATTGGTTTCTTCATCTATTCTGTCTTTCGTATGAACAGTCACATGCCAGTTTGGTATAATCAATGAAAAAATCAAAATCTGAATTTAATGCCTTAATAAGGGTGGATTCTGTTTTCCCATCTCAATTCAGATAGACTTTAAAAAACTTTGAGTCTTTGTTGATTTTCCAGCACGACGTTTCGGCGTCGTTTTCTAGTCTTGTCCAAAAGAATAGATCTTCAGTAAAAGATTGAAAATAAAAGTATCTCTCTCCTGGACCAATTCCAATCTTCATCAAAGACTTTTCCTGCTTGCCTAAAATCCTTGAAGGCGAGTTTTCCCTGTTCCCATGTTAAGCAAAAAGTAGATGACCATTCTTGTTTTGCAATCTTAGTGTGTCACAAAATCTCCTAAAGTTTGAAAATGAGATATTCTCTAATCTGCCATCTCTAATCTCATTTTTTTGGACAATAACGCCCCCTCCCCCTGCGCATCAAGCCTTTTTTTTATATGCTTGCTGCAATTGTTCGATTTTTATCTGCTTGGGCAATTTGATTAATTCAATCTAAGCCCGAAAGAACAGGAAAGCCTATTTTTTGTTGTTTCTTGAGGTTTAGGGAATTAGGCAAGGAATATTCCTTGATTTGTTTTGAGAAAGTCATAGGAAATTGCAACCGTTTGACCGTATTTTTTCGAACTTCCCCTCTTGAATGCAATCTCCAATTAATATGTAATAGAGAATTAGAACACAGTATATTTTTTAATTAAAACATACTTGGGGTTTATGGTTGCGGTCCTATTTCTCTATCAACTATTGCACAATCCTCCTATTGTTCCTCTTTGAGAAACATAATGATGTGATTTACTTCAACCAAAATTTCAGGTGATTCATAATATTTTTTCCAACTGAGAAAAGTTGGGTCTAATATATATAAGTAATTGATTTTGCTATTGCTTTCCTCCAAGACTAGCACGCCTTTCTCCTTCTTTGACCAAGTTTGTTTTGGTAATATCCTCTATAACCCAATTCGACCCTTGAACAAGAACAGTTGTCTTCAACAGTTGTTTGGAGCCACTCCCATCATTTCAAACTCTAAACCGAACCTTGCCAGTTTCGCCTTCCTGCGGGAAAAGGTTTTTTTGCATAGCCTTTTTTGTGGCCTTTGAGGGCGTCCAGCTTATCGCTGTGGACGTAACAACTCATCTAACGAAGAGGCAGGAGGCGAATTTTTTGTGTTCCTGTAATTTTCTTAGGTAACAGTCAACTTAATTTCCTTTTAATTTCACTTAATCCAATTCTCCTTCGTGTTGAAACCTGTAGCTTTTCTTCAATTGATTCCGATTGATTTTGAATTAATTAAAAGAGTAAATAAATACTTTGAAAACTGTTTTTTCATCTACAGCTAATCTAATTCCATCTGATGCATGAACCATCTTTAGGTGGTTTGGTATCAAAAAGCTCGACCAACTGGGT
>Ga0163217_1075711_pt1 | contig 17330 bp, 20 predicted proteins | sample SynspAceP_FD_185933 | JGI IMG/M metagenome (GOLD analysis project Ga0163217, IMG submission 185933) | Saline lake microbial communities from Ace Lake in Antarctica - Synechococcus sp. Ace-P (PacBio error correction) | ecosystem: Environmental > Aquatic > Non-marine Saline and Alkaline > Saline ...
CAAAAAAAAAAAAACAAGAAGAAAAGAAAAAAAAAGAAAAAAAAAAAAATTCCCCCCCCCAGAATGGGGGTCCCGGTTCTAAAAGCTGGGACCCTTGACCCTAATAAAAATGCGTTGGGGGTCCCAACCTTTTGCCCCCCCCGATAAACAATCAAGCAGCCGGCCGGTTTTGGCCGTCTCCGGCAACTTTTCTACCATTGAATTGTATAAAGGGGGTTTTAAAGCAACCCGTGTCCTTTTACGTACGGCGTGTTTATGAAGACCCCCCAAGTTTTGGACATTTAAAACCCCTGTCGGTGACGAAGACTGCTCCTATGTCCCCGTATTGGCCCGCGTATTCGTGGAAAAGACTACGGGTCCCCCACCCCAAGGGAAAACCCCTGTAACATGGATATAGTTTGCTGGCCCCGAGGTCCGTCGAATAGTAAGGTACTGGTTGCTCCGCTGTTCAACGTTACTTGTATACCCAAAAGACGAGAAGCTGAAATCACGCTAAAGCCACGTCAATGGAAAACTTTGCGTCCCTCGAACTCAAGGTATTGGCGTTGTTTTTCCCCCCAAACTCAAAGTGCGGGTCACTGCGCCGGTCTGGCGACCTTGAAATCATGCCTTGACACACCACGAATTGTGTGCGTATCGTAAGGTTTTGCGAAAGATCACGATCACGGGGGATTGAAATTCTAATGCTGTCGATATCGAAAGCGGAAATCGAATCGAATGCTTGTAGAATTTGGAACGTATAATCCTGCTAAGCAATGCCCGATGGAATATAAAGCCATCGTTAGTCCGTCAAGCCGACGGGGAAATACGAACCGGAAGCCGAGTCGCCGTTCTACAGTTGTTGGTCAGGTTTGAAACCAGATTCGTTACAGCGTGGGACCCGAAGCCGCTGGTCTAGACGTCCAGAAGAACCCCGTATGTTTCTCACCGCAACAATGCCGCCCACACCTTTGGGATTAAGACGCTGGACAGGGCTTTCGTATAAACCTGTTCCCGAATCCGTCGAAGTGAATCTTGCCCACCGTGGCGTATTTACGTCCAGAATAGGGGCAAGTCCTTCCAATCCACAGACGAGCATTGCGACCGATGGTGTTCGAAACGCGGTTTGGGGTCGGACAACGGTTCATACCCGTCTAGAGCGGCCTTGGACGGTTTTGGTGCCATAAGCGCCATGCGCGTAACCTTTGTTTCATCAGCCGTGCTAGAAACGGTAAGCTTAATGAAACGCCGTCAGACCTTTCCGACGGCTCTTGTCGTTAAGGTTGAGCAGCGTTAAAGACCGGTAGTTGTTGGCAAATCCGGCCATCCATGACGATATTTGCGGCACGTCCGAATGACGAGTTCCCCGCTTGCGAAGCGTAGACCGTTCCGGGCAACACGCTGGTGAAAAAACACCTTCGTCGCCAAAGGGATTTGCCCCGATACCTCGTTTATCGAACGAATTTCAGTTTGCCAGAACAAAGGAAGCGCCCGAGGTTGCCAATTTCTGCTTTGCAATGACAATGACAGACCCATCCTCATCGGAGGCACACACTGCGAGTAATCGATAGAGTGCGTGCGCCGAAGGGTCACCACCGTACCTGCACCCGCAGGGCCATTAACAAAAACCAAGCCAATTTGGATCGTACCGAAAGCCAATGTGGGGATGGGCAAGCCGCTGCGAGGATCAATCTGCCCGCCAAGGTAAACCCGATAGTCCCGCGGCAAGGGTTCGCGTGGTTGCTAAAGGCACCAGTTGAGGGCGTAGAATACGGGATAAGAAAGTGTACCACTTCGGGCTGTGTCTCGAACCTCTGATCGCCGTTAGTCCCCAAAAGGCCGGTTGTAGATGCGTCCCGTGAACTGGCCTGGTGCCCCGCCGCCCTGTCCCGCCCCCTTCCCAGGAAAAACGTCATTGGTGAAGTCTAAATGCAAAATTGCAGGGATAGCCTACTGTTCTGCAAAACCCAACACTTGCCGTTTACATGCCTTGATTCCATCCGAATTTCGTGGTCCCGCGTGACGGCAGACCAGGCTAAAGTTCTCCAAAGGGGTAATAGGCTGGATCGTCACCATCGAGACAAGTGTAAATACCGTTTGCGTACAATATCCAAACCGCTTTGACGGCAGCTCTTTGGCGCCCGCCCCGTGTCCGGATGTTAAGCGGTCATTCCAAATGGCCTGTTGCCATCTGAAAACGAAAGCGGCGGATTGGGCGACGTGTCCGATATAATCCCCGAAACCATTTCGAATCTCCCTTGGCAACGCGATGGACGCCAAACCTGATACACTACCGCGCTTGCTGCGTCCTCTTTGTCTGCCGCGCAGCGCCTCGACGCAGCTGCAGAATTCTTATGAGCCTTTGCGCGTCACGATACCCAAGCGACAGGGGCCGGCGGCTGCCTCGCATCGTTCAAAAAGCGGCAATTCGCATCGACCGGCCGCTTTTTGTCGTCGCCACCTGCCCGCAGCACCTTCCACGTAGTCGGCTTACTGCGTTTGTCTCGCTGACAACCCTGGCAACGCTGACAAAAGCGGTCTACTCTTTTGGAGTGAAGCTTGCCGGCTTGTTGACGGTTGGCGCGGCCGGCCAATTGCTAATTTTGGTGCACGTAACCATTTTAGATTAAGTCCTCTACTTCGATGAGGCAATCCGAAACGTTCGGTCCTGAAAAGCTACGATTCGAACCCTTCGATATATTCCATAAACAAACGTGCCGAGCTCCTCGGCGTCGAGCCGTCCACACGACAGGGATCGGCGATATATTCGGGCAAGTGCTTTGCAGCCGGCCGCGCGTTTGGGTGGTGATTTGAGCGAGTATGTCGATGAGCTGCGCAAAAAGGGCGCGCTCGACAATGATCCGCATTGCCAAAAGCATCGCGTTCCTTGCGGCTGTAATCCTCGATCGAGATATTGTTCCGTAGCAGTCACGCCGAGATCCAGCCCCCCCGGTCGCGATCTGCCCGACTTGCGCGATTCCGCCGGGTGGTGACAGTGATCCCGCGTTGAGGCATTCAAATAGGGCGGGAATCTCGATGCTGGAATCATCCCTGCGCTGGCCCCAGGCCGAGAAAAAAATAGGTGTACAATCGCACACGCGGTGTCGCAAACAGGCTTTAGTTGCGAGAAAACCACCCCGTCGATCGATCTCGTGACCTCGATCTCGAGCCGTCGCCCGCCGCGACCAAAGACCGCGACCCCGCTCACAAAAAGCGCCGCCGTGCGCGATCGTATAGGAACCTGATCCGCCAGGCAGCGCGATCTGCTGATCCGCTTGTCGAACGCCTTAAAGCGTTGGTCGCCCCCAGGCGCAGCCAGCGCGCGCTAATCACTGTCAGGCCTGTTCCCGAGATTGCCGGCCTCAGAGACTTCATAGACAGCAATCGCAAAGATCACTTTCGCTTTCTCTCCCATATTCTTCTCAACATCCCAAAGCGGCGCGTCGGCTTTCGGGGATGTTTGCTCGAAACAGATTGCTTCCGAGATCTCGATCGGCCGGTTGATGATCTTATAGATAGTCCCTACCGCGGCATGCCATCGACATCAATGCTTGCGTGCAAATGCGCTGGGCGCTTGTATTTTGACCACCTCGAAGCGGAGCCGGCGCCGATCCGCGGCCTTGAGCCTGGATTCGCCTGCAGCCCCGGACAGCATGTCCCGCGTTTGCCGCGCAATTATAGATTTGGCTGCCCCGGTATATTCCAGCCGGGGCCGTTTTCGCCGACGATCCGCACCCGCCAATCGTGGCGCCACCGCGCGCAAATGCGGGATCCCGCCGAGATCAATCACCGCCTGCGCGCGCCTGCATTGTTTTCGGCAGCCCTTGAGCCGGCGGCGCGGCCGTAGGTTTGAACCATAAGCCCGCCGTCACCGTAAATTCACTCTAAAGTTAGCCGCTGCTCGAGCTGCCCGTAATAGATGAATCGATTTATATGACAAAAAAGACCCTGTTCATTAACGCCAAACTTGCCGTTTGCGCATCTGCGTCGCGCCCCGTATTGCGCGTTCAAATAGACACAAAGCGCGAGGCCAGGGAAAAGATCTCAGCAGACGCGGCCGAAACCTGCTCGATCGGCGGATCCTGCGCGAAGCGGCGTCGCCTTCAGCTCGCGCTGCGCGTTGGTCAAGCGCCGCCTGGCGCGCGCCTCGGCCCTCGCCGCCGCGAGCGATCTCTTGCACCGAGACAAATCGGCCGAGTCAAGGATCCGTCGAGTTTTAAGCCCCGACACCATCGACGGCACGCCCGCGACAGAGATCCCCGCCGCCAATACGATGAGCAAGGCAGATGTCAGGGTTTTCATTAGCCGGCAACAGCGCGCTCGACAGCTCGGTAATACTGACTCGTCCGCCTTGTAGATCCTGCACCTTGCCCGAGCGTCGGCGTTGGTCAGGTTTTGCTGCCCGTGTACGCTGCCGTTGGCGGTGATCGACATTTGCGAAAACACCGTTTGCCCGGCCATGGCGCGCACTTGCTCGAGCGTGCCCTGACCTGATCCCGACAGCATACGCGCGGCCGCAATTTCCTCGGCGCGAAACTACCCGTCCTTGTTCCGATCGACGGCAGAGATCACCGGGTCCCGAGATCGCGCAAATCAGATGCCTTGCGGCAATCGAGGTTGCGGATCTGCCTGCGGTCGTCATTTGCACCGTTTGCGGTCGATCGCGGATGCGAGCGAAATCAAACCGTGCTTTGATAGGCGCTGACGATCGAGGGCGGCGCTGCATTCTGCGCGAAATAATCCCCGTCGCGTTACGTCCAGGCTTCGAGACAATGCTTCGGCCGACACCCCAGAGCTTGTCGGCCGCTGTCGCGGTGTTTGACACCGCCAGGGCGCGCAGCTGCTTCGAGCCGTGCCTTGATGATCCGAACAGCACGCGCGCGGCGCGATTTCCTCGGCCGAAACCCACGCGTCCCTTGTTCTTCGATCGACGCAGAGATCACTGCCGAAATCTCGGCATCCGTTGCCTGCCGGCAAGCGAGGCGGCGGATCTGCCGGTCGCAATGCGCCCGTGCTGTCCGGATCGCGCCGCAAGCGAATTCACCCTGTCTGCGATACGTGCTAACGATCGAGGCGGCCTGCAGCTCTTGCGTCCAATGACCCGTCCGTGTTACCGTCAGGCTCGAACAAATGCGCGCGACAGCCTCAGAGCATGCCGGGCCCGCCGTCGCGCGTGGACGTTTGCCGGTGGCCCTGCAGTGCGGCAATGCCCTTTTGCAACGCCCTCGGTCCGACAGAGATCCGATATAGAGCCGGCATTATCGACGCAGCGCCGCCAAACGCTTTGGCCCGAAGGCGTCGACTGACGGCAAACTTTCAGATCAGGCTGTTGACGATTGCGGGCTATGTTTCAAGCAAGGCCGCCTGCCTCGAGCAGGATCTCTTGCGTGAATGTCGCCTTGCGTTAAATAGCGCTTGCGCGCGTTTCTTCGAGCGCGCGTGTGAACGTCAAACACACAGCGCTTTGATAACAGCGCCAGTGCCAAAGCGCCTCGGATACCCGCAAAGCTGCCGAAGCGGCTTTGCAATGCTCGCCTGAAGTGGTCGGCGCAGCTCGGTGCGCGTTTTGGCAAAGCCCTGCCTGTCTGTCGCCAGGGGCAGTACCCGCGCCGCCGAGATCCCCCAGAGAGTGAGAATCCCCGGCCGACGTTGCGCAAACAGGATGCAAACCGCTGGCTTGCCCCCGCGAGATCCGAATGCAGATTGAACGCCCCCCGATGCTTGCTCGCCGTCGATCGCAGCTTTCCGCACCTCACTGAAAAATTGCGGTTGCGGATTGGCGCGCTGGATTTTGCGGCCGCATTTCGATGCCTCGATCTGCCGCGTCGAATCGGGCAAGGCGCCGTCGATCGCACTTCCGCGACAAATCGCGACTTTGTCCGGACAGGCGTCAAAAGCTGGCAAAATGCCTGTCGATCTACCAGCCAGCCCGACCAGCGCCGCAAACATCGCCCGGCCCCGCCTCGATCGTGAGATCTGCGGCCTCGACCAGCGCGCGAACTGCGCGCGCGTTCGGGCATTACCTGGCGAGATCCGACAGCGTCCGGTAAAGCTGGCCAGCGGTGAGGAATCGAGGCGCTCTTGCCTCGGTTGTAGAATGGCCTGATAATAGGTCCGAGTTTGCCGATTGGGATCGCCCGAGCCCGCCAAACATATCGACTAGACCGCTTGACCATATAGGCCAGCAAAAAGGCTCACCTCGTAAACGTGCCCTCCCAGGTATCCATGACGGCAAATTGACCGATGTCAAAGAGCTACAACCGGCTTACCGCGCCTCGAAAGACCTCGCCCTCTTCTTAAAGCGCCTCGAAATTCTTCGTTTACAAATGGCTGATCGTTCCGTACACCCCGCGGATTAGAGATAAAGCGCCGCGAGGCCGTCAAGTTTGGCCCGTTGATGGTGCCTTTGTCACGACTTTCATCGAACGTGCCGACGACACTCGAATCCGCAAAGACCATCGCCGAGCCGATCCATTTCCCGCAATCGCCTCTTGGATTTCTCTCGTCCGCTCTTGCCCCTTGGTCGAGATCTTGAACTGAAAACTTGCGTTTCGATGTTGACGGCAAAGCCAAAAGACATCGCCTCGAGGCCCCGATCACCGCTCTGCGCAATGGCTGTCCGATCGCCGAAGCCCCGCCGCTTTTGCGGTTTCATCGGCTGCCGCCTGATACGACTGCTAACCTCTTGCTCAGCCCCAAAACTTTTTTGTTTCGATTACTTAAACGTCTCGACCAGACATCGAGCCCGTCGATCGTCAACGCGCAACCCCGCGTCGAGCTCCTTGTTTCTTCTTAAAGAAATGAAACACGGCGCCACCGCAGCAACGCAAAGCAAATCGCGCCAGTGCCGCGGCAAATGCCAAACGGACGCGGTTGCAGCGCGAGCTGCGTCGAGATCACGCTGCCACAGGCGCCCAATGCGCCGAGCAAACCCGCCGAGCGCCATGTTGAAACTGCCCCGAAGGCCCCTTGTCAAGGCGCGATGCGCTTTAACCGCCAAGCGCCCGCCGCCCCGGCAAACCGCCCCGAGGCTGCCCAGGACCGCGCGCCAGGCATCCCGGCAACGCCTGCACGCCTGCAGCCGTGTTCACCGCCCCAACCCCTGCGCGCGAAATCGCCCAGGCCCGAACTATCCGGTTTTCGCGGCCAAGCGGCGATCATTTGGACATTGATCATGCCCTTGAACCCGTCGAGGAATCGACTCTGTAAAGGCCCTTGAACCCCTCAGCCGGCCCGCCAATGAAATCGCCAAAGCGTTTGCAATGCTGTCGAATCCCACCGACCAGGATCCGCGCCTTTTATCGTGCCGATGTCCTCGGATGTATTGGCGCCCTCTCAAAGCATCCTGATGACGCCTCGGCCTTCTGTTGTTGCGGACTTCTCGAGCGCTTTTAGCTGCTTGCCACGAATCCGCCGATCCGTCGGCCGCGAAGGATCCTCGAGCGCGTCGTTTAGTTTCGGTTGCTGGCCCGCCGCCCGTTTCGTCGCCGTGTGGATACGATCGCGGCAACTGGCCGCCGCGTCTCCTTGGCTTGCCTGAACCCTCGGCCGCGAGCTGCGATTGCCTCGGCACTTCCAATGCCGACGCCTGTTTTTGCCGCAGCCTGCAGCTTCGCATCAATTGGACATCCGAGCCGCAGCCTTGCCCGATGTCTCGAGGATTGCATCGGCAAACTTGCCATGCCGGGATGTCGACGTCCGCGCCCAACTGCCGAGGAAACGGACCACACAGTTCCTGCAGCCCGACATCATCCCGAAGAAGCTCGAGGCGACCATTTTCCAAACCGCGCCGCACTGCCGCGGATGCGCTCGCGCTTTTCCTGAACCTTGCCAAAACGCCCGCCGCGAGATCCCCAAGGCCGACAGCGCATTGCCCAGCCCGCCCGAGCTTCACCAGGCGCGCGAGACCGATAGACCACCTCGCCGGCACCGACCAACCACGCCGCCGATCCCGTACCGGATCAAGGCACCGCGCAAAAAAACATCAGCGCTTGGACAAGCTCGCGTCAATAGCGCCGCCATCGCCATTGCGCCACGATTGACCCAAAACCGTGCGACCGCAACCGGACATAGGTCATAAGCCCGATCGAGTTCCCGACCAACCCTGTCCGATCATGGCACGCAATGCGCCGCCCCGCGCAAAGCTGTTTGTGAGCGCCTGCGAGCTGGCCCATTGCAAGGCACATGAGAGACAGTGCAAGCTGTTGCCCCGGCGTATTGCGTGAATCAAGCCCCAACGCCCGATCTGATCAATTGCGCGCTCGAGCCGGTCGACTGATTTAAGTCAGCGTCGAGGCATATTCCTTTGAATTATCCCGCGCGCGCCGGCGCGGACGCATCGCCGCGCCACAGACAAGCAACGCCATTTCCACATTGCGGATCCCCAAGTCGCGCAAGAACGGCTGTCAGTTTGGCCGGCATCGCCTGAGGCGAGCTTTTCACCTGAATCGCATCGTGGCGAACTTTTTCGTCGGCATGACCCCTGCACTCCACCCCGCCGACAGCCCAAGGCATCGAGCGGCTGCTTGCGGCCCTGTCTTCGCCCACGTTGGCAAGCTCGCGTTTCATTGTCTGGACATCATTCGCCCAGGCAGAAAAGAGTTTAACCCCGCCTCGCGGCTGCCAGCCTCGAGCGCCCGAAATGCCCCGACCGTGCTATCGGAGCCGGCGCGCGATTTCGCCAGCGCGGTCGAATTCCCGCACGGCCAGTGCCGCTGCAAGAGATCGCAGGCACCCATGGGCGGCCGCAACGCCACCAACGCCGCAAACTGCTTTCGCGCCACTTGCAATCTTTTTTTGGGCTTCGCGACAAGCCCGCGGCTAAACTTGGCACTGTCGAGCCCGAGGTTTGACACGTAGCGCGCCAATACTGTTGTGCCATAACATAACCCCCCTTCAAAAAGGATATTTAGTTGCGAGCTTTGAACTGATTTTGAAAACGGCCGCGATCTGCGTGTTTCTGGTGTTTGTTGGCTTTTCCGGCTCTTTTCATGGATCCATCGCGTAGCGCTGAACTGAGCCCGAAATCTCGGAGGGCGAAAAATACAGTCGAATGCTCGGCGATCTGCCGTGATGAAATCGCGCGCTCGGCTTAAGATCCGACATGCGCAGATTGGGGCATGAGCAAAGCGGCAAACTTGGTAATCACCTTGGCCCGCCTCAATCCAATGGCAAGCGACGTCAGGGGTTGCACCCGAATTCCGGCGCATCGAAACAGTTTCGCGCAGAATTATGTTCCAAAAATGGGATGCAGCTTGAAAGCGAGACGGCCAAGATCTTCGCCTGGTAACTTGCGCCAGATCTAGCCGGCTTGGATTTTGTTCCGCCAGGGCCATAAAGAAAACCGGCGCAACTTGAGCCTTGCGCGACTCATCGACACCTGTTTTTCATCCTCGCGGATCCGCCAAATTTTGTGAATTGTCCGTTCGTGAAACGCAAAGGCGACCAGGTCGCGAGCTCATAGTTCGTTGCTGCGCGATCATTCTCGGCACGCGCCTTTTCAACGCACCGCGCAAATCATCACAATCTCGCGCCGGTGTCAGATCCATAGAACGCCAGATAGTTTTGACCCTGCGCCAGCCAATCCGAAAGCAGGCTGTCGATCGGATCCTGAATTTAGCGGGCTTCCTGCCGCCGTGCCGTTTCCCTGACCGCCGCCCCCATCCTCGGCTCACTGGACGGAAAAAGCAGCGCGGCCGATCTCCCGATGACCGCCGCCTCGACAAAAACCGATTTCATCCATCAATCGCGACGTTTCTCCGTGTGATCGGCCTTCCAGGCTGACCCAAAGTAGATCGCGAATGCCTTTGATATCGGCGCTCTTTGCCATGCCATCGACGCCAAAGGCGTCGATACTGCTTTGCCCCGTTGCGTCTGAAACCGAATCATTGGCGTTGTGGTAAGGCGTGCCTGATAAGAACACGCCCCGCTTTAAAAGCTTACCTGTGCCGCGCTTAGAGGTCATAACTGGGCCTGCCCTTTCACCCAGGACACAATCGCCGTGTCCGATCGACACGCTCATTTTAACGGGCGCACCGATGTCGCCGCCTTCGACTCTGAGGCGTCGGAAAGCGCTGAAACTCGAACACATCGCCCGAAAGCTTTGGCCGGGCGCTGCTTCAACGTGGTTGCGATATTGCACCGGCACAATCTAGCGCTTGAAGCCGCGAGCTGTTGCTCGTAACGCCGCCGAGTATACCGCAAGCAAGCTATCACGCCGGCATCTTTCAAGCCCCTTAAAATGTATCGCAAACCACACGTTGGCTGTCGAGGCTGTCAACGGATCCTTGAAGTCGGTTCGACATCGAATCGCAATGCCATCACATCGGGAATCGGCAGAAAAAGTTGTCCCGCCAAAATCATGGAGCGCTCACGGTAGCCCCATACGCGATAATTTGTTTGGCTCTGTGTAGAGCCTCCAAGTTTTGAGTAAGTGAGAGTGAAACCGAAGCGAGACGCGATATAGGCCGATCGGCCCTCATTCGTTCCGCCCTCCGCCGGCTGTCACCGATTCCGCATGAAAGACACCTTGAATCCCGTCGCCGCGTATCCGTTCAAAGGCCTTTCTGACGCGCGGAGAAAAGTAGTTTGGAGCACACCCCACCTATTGCAGCCCGCAATAGCAATCGACCCCTGGATCCGGCCGTCGCTCAGCCCGCTAGGGCCTGAAGAGCGTGACACTTCTTAGGTCGCTAACGTATGAGCAGCGATTGGCCGGCAAAGCCTGGCCTTGGGATGCGCGCCAAAATTGACACCGCTGCCGACATGGCTGCGACAGCGACATCACGCCTCGCATAAGCGCCCTGAATCTGTCTCATCGGTTACATTTTGCTGCTTTCGCGCAAGCTCGAGCCGCTGATTTCTCGAATCGGTCCAGAGCTCGCCCCGAATCCCCGAGCAATTTCCTCGCGCCTGCCACCATGCCGGGCGCAGCGCGGCTTGCGGCCCGTGATTGAATAATTGCCAAATTCTGCGGACACCGGCGGGATCTGAAACGGCCGACGAAAACCCCTCGACGGCGGCCTTGGTCGTCGCGAAACACTTCGAGCAAACCGCAGTTTGCGCTTTGTGAGCTGGTCGAAGTAGCTGAAGATTGCCGCAATAGCCGCCGGTCGATCCAACGCGGCGCGAAAGCATTGGCGGCATCAAGCGATCGCATCGCCGCTTTTTTTCAGCGCGCGGCTCAGACCACCATCTGCCGGCGCTTTCGTGAGCTTGTCGAGTTTTTTCTCGAGCTCCGAAAATCCGGAGGAGCTTGACCGTCATGCTCATGGTCGTCGGTTTTTGATCTCTGCAGTTGCCGAGATCTCAAGCCACGTTTGCGGCCGGCGCTCCATTTCGCGGATTCCCGTAATGCCATACTCGACGCCCTCGACAATCAATTCGATCGGCCGGCGTAAAGATCGCGCGCCGAAATGCCTGTGCTGCGATCTGAAAACCGCGCTCGGATCGTCCGCGTCTCACTTGCGCGGCACGCCAGCGCTCGCCGTCGCTGACCTCAAGCTTTGACCCGCTTGGTCGTGCCGTGACGGCAAAAATTCCGACATCTGCAAGCCACATCGACCAGGCTCGCGCGCCGAAATTGCGCAACCCATTTCACTCGCGCGCGCGCGCTTCATCCGCTCAAATCCCGATACTGCGCAAGCAAATCTCGCACGCCAAAGGGCACTCGAAATTAGAAACCTCCGAGATCGCAGAGCGGTGATCGACCAATTGCCCACCAGCATCTTGACCGCGCCGGGGCAGCCTGGGCCCTGGCCGGCAGCTCGATGGTCGAGATCGCGGCGCTAGATGACTTTGCAGACAAATCCTTCCTCGGCCTGTTTGTGCAATCACGTAGCATCGCGTCGTCGTCGTCAAAAATCAATACGCCGAGCAATGGCGTTTGAATACTTGTGCGATCGTGAGCTGTGCTCACTTCGCGGCCGGCCTTATCGGCTGCAGCTTGTCAGCGCGCTTTGTCAGCCAGCGCTTGTCAGCACGGCCTGTCAGCATCGGCCCTTGTCACACGGCCCTTGTCAGCAGCGGCTTGATCCGGAACCACAAGACTTTGACTTGGCGAATCCTGCGTGCTGTTTGGCAATCCACTTGCCGGCCATCACTGCGTTGATCAGCTCGTAGCTGCCGCTATCCCTCTTTCTGTTCGGGTTTGATTGGTCAAAACCGTAAGGTCACCCATTCCAGCCAGCCGGCGATAATGGTCTTTTGTGTGCGCTTCCATCTTCCAAAAGCCATGGGAACCCCAAAGAAAATTGCGAATCGGCTGCGCACTATGCCGCAGCCTGGTCAATCACCGCCGCAAAGGCCGGCCCTGTCGATTAGATAACGTAAAGTCGCCAGTAACCAAAGCACCGGGCGCTTATGCCCAGGGCGATCCGCTGGTGCCGCGAATGTTTCCATGCCTCGACAAAGTTGTGCCTGTGCTCGCTCGAGATCAGGATCTCGTTTCACTGGCGATCGTAATTGTCGAGGCCATGCGAACCCACCCGAACCATCACCTCGCCTTGCGCAGGCGACGGGTGCACCACATCAGACCCCAAAGGCGCGGCGTTGCCAAGCTCATTTCGGGTGCCCGAAAATATTTGCGGGGCTTCTTGTGCGCACTTCAAGCAGCTCGATCGCCCGGGCCCAATCAATCGAGGTACATGTCCGTGCACAAAGATGGCCACATCAGCGCGGCATATGTTGACACGAGCGATTTGCAGCCAACGCGCCAAAATCGCACGGAATCAATCCCGGTTCGAGTTGGCGCAGGCCAGCAGGGGCGGCAAAAGTTGCGAGCAACCGAAGAAACACTGCGCACAGGCGCGCCTTTCGAGCCCACGCGTCAACCTGCGACAATCATGAATTTTCTGTCTCCGATCGAGATCATAGTTCAGGCTCTTGATCAACCACTCAAAGACCCGAAGCTGCCGCAACTGTCTCGCCGAGCCGTTCATCGGACGCATGCAGCAATCGCACATAGCATCTTGGCACGCAAACGGGCCGGCCTGACTTGTCGACAGGGACCATTAAGAACCACCAGCTCGGACATGGATAGCGGCGCCGCCGGCGTGGTGCCGCGCAACGTGCGCACCGTTTGCGCGCTATTGACCATATCGTCTCTCTGCCGGTCGTACCGCTGCGAGCGAACAGGCTGCCACGCGCCCAGGCGTCTGCATCGACATACTGCTTTAGAACTTGGCGACCCTGATCAGAAAAAGCACGAACTAAACCACTGAGCGCACCGCTGACCAGAGATTGCGTGATCGAACGGATCTGCGGTCGGGCGACAGCGTCAAACCATCCCTATGGGCGCACGCGAGCGCGTGCGGACTGTAGTTGTCTATCAACGAGCTCAGTCGATTTCCTGACCGACCGACACCGGCAGTTTGAGGCACCGCCCGGCACTTGACCGGCATAGAGGTAATGCTCAAGATCCGGCTATTGCGCGTTTTCAGCGCCTCCCACTCTGCAACGTAGCCGAGGCTTGCGAGACCGCGTTGCTCTGCAAGCCGTGGTACGAGATTTACGAGCGCGCCGTAGTGCGGCTGTTGGTTCGACCTCTGCGGCACTTCACTTCGCCGGTTACTTGTGCTCCATGTCTAATAGCGCAATCCTCGACCGACGACGGCGCACATCATCGCCGACGCGGTCACCTCTTGCTGAACCTGTTTCAGCAGCCGCCTCGACACCGCGCGCAAGCTTCCACCGGGAGCGCGCCACAACACAGCCGATGCGCATGGCCGTTGCTTTGTCGCGAGCGCCAGCGAAGCCGCACATGCACTTTTTCATGGGATTTCCTTCTACCGACAAGGACATGCTGCAACCGAGATTTGCACGCGCTCTCGAAAGCCTGCAACTTCCGACAGCGCCGCGATGCTCTGTATCCGCAGCGCCTGCATTCAAGTCTTCGTAGTATTTCCCTCTATATTCAGCATGCGCGCGGCCCCGTCTCGCCAGCTTTATGAAGATATTAGTTAGACCCGACACGAACAAGACGCCACGCGAGTACAGGTCAAATTTACGCTCGGCCCGCATGAGGCCCGTGCGGCGTCATCATGCTGGACGGTGAGATCACGCAGCATTGTACTCAGCGTATGTGCATAGAACAAGTGCTCGAGACCACGAAATAACACGGGAACGATTCGAGCGGAAGTGCCCGCGCATGACAGGTCTGCACGTAACAACACACGAGTATGAAGGCCAGCATGCTGAAGATTGCCGACGAGAAATCTTAGCCGACTGTCTGCGCAGGCACTCTGCGCGCGCGCCGCAATAATGAGTCTCAAAAGTACGTGTCTCGCTGCGCAGGAGATACTAGCTGCGGCATCGCGCCAACCTTCGCGCTCGCAGCTCCGTGCCGATCATCAAGTCGCTCTCAGATGACATAGCAAAGCGCATGACGCTGACCAAAAGAGGCACGCAGCATGACAAGAGAGAGAGTGATCCAAACGCCGCTGCACGTGAGCAAAGCCGCGCAGGCTTCGAGCCCAAAAGCAGTCAGTGCGCGGATAGCTCGCGCCGCCAAGCCAGAGATTCGCAGTGCCACGACTCGCACGACTACAGATCAACGGAAGCCTCATATCCGCGTTTTGATGTTCGCGACGACAGAACGACGCGCCTGCTCCGAGATCTATCCGGCGACACAAAGCAGGATCCGCGACAGGATGATTTTGCAGACATACTGACATCTCGCGACAACCCTGCGATTCGGCGATCGGCAATCGACACTCGCAGAGATCGTGACGACGCCAATCGAGGGGTCCCTAGCGCAACCGGACAACGCTGCAAGACGGTGGTCTGTTTCACTTGGTACATGGCAAACGACATCATGACCTGCCGTCATGCCGTTCCGAGTTCACACAGTCCGATTGAGAAGGCGGCAAACCGGGCCTCCGATTCTTGGCCGGAGCGTAATTTGACGCTGCCTGAGACTGCCGGCGTCGCACGCGGAGGTCACATAAAGCGAAATTACTTGCGCGGCGCGAGCGCGGCGCAATGAGGAAAGCCGCTCAAGACCCGCGCGAGCCCAAGCGCCTGGCGAGCGAGCCGAGGTAAGACGGCACGCCGGGCGGCTGTCCGAATCTGAAAGTCAGGGTGCCCTGTCGCGGCAGCGTGCTGCAATCCGCGAGTTTCACACTCCTTGGAAAGGAAAACGCTGGTAAAAAGATGATGATCAGACCGTTTCGTGCACTGGCCGCGCCCTGCTGCGTCGACACGAGGCCCGAAGTAGAACCTCGGCTGTTTGCCGGTCGGCCGCGACCCGCATGGAAGCACCGCGGTGTCGAGGCGGGCTGCACCAAGACAGGTCTCACGCAAAGCCAGGTGAGGCCACAAGCATACGAGGCGGAGGATGTCTGCGTGTCCGGCGACCAGGTGAGCAGGCGGAAAGCGCTTAAACAGGGCAAGCCAAAAGAACCCGGCGATGACGGCCGAGCGAAAAGACAGCCCAGCCGAATACAGCCTGACAACGAGAATATCCCGAAACGAGTGAACAACGCGGTTAGCCAACCTGACGGGCAAAAGCTGAGGCGCTTGGAAAACGCGCCAAACACGGACTTGAGCAACACTACTGCCGGTCAAGGCCGGGGCGGTGCAACTTGCGGTTCGGTCGGTAGGAAATGCAACATAGCGAGGATCTGAAAAAACTACATCGAGCGCGGTGCGCAAGGGGTTTGACCGCTGCTGCCCGACCAACCGATCAAACAACGTCAGCGGGGCGACAGGTGGTTTTGATCGTGCCTGATCAGATCGCCCAAGTCCAGCATGCCGATTCAGCGCCTGGCCGTGCGCAGCCGTGTCGCAAGCGACGACCCGAAAGCGATCTGGTCAAATAACGCGCGCCACACGGGTGCGCCACGTCTGGCGCGGCACCAACGGCCGAGGGCGCGCACCGATGCCCGAAGCTGGCTGCGGTTCAATACTAAGATCGCAGCACGGCGGTCTGCAGAGAACGCGGCCCGCCGCCGCAATCGATTGGACCAGCGCCGCATCCTGCGATGTGCATACGGCCGGCCCGATGGAACAGCTCGCCTGAGCCGATTGTCTCACGCGCAGCTCTGACTAAGGCGGTCATATTGATCTAGATCAAGGAGCTCGAAAGCGCATGATCCTCCCATCTGGACAAGATTAGAAGAACGAGACACCTGCACCCAGAAATCTGGGCTTCGGCGGAAGATCGACGTGCCGTGGGTCAAAAAACCCCTCTGCAGAAAGTTCAACACTCGCGGGACGTGCATGCGGTTGCTGACAGCTCACTCGCGAATTTTGTCGCGCGCCAAGCGTGCTCGGCCCTGGAGACAAAAACTCGACCCAAGCTCCACGAAAGCCCGCCGCGAACACGACAGGAGTGCGACCGCCTTTGGACGAGTGCCGGCTTGGCATCGCGCAAAAATCGCGAGAGCGGCTGTCCCAGAACAATGCCGCCGATCGGCGTGAGACGATACTGCTAACTGATGCCGCCCCGATGATGAGATCGGAATTGTGAAGCGAGCTGCCGGAACCGAGGATCGCAAGAAGCCTATTTACGTACCGGGCAACCTAACGCAAATCCCAAGATCATGGGCCTACTCAGCACCGCCGCGCCTTTGGCTCTGCGCCAAATGTCGTGGCCAACGCGCTGTCGCCATAACCGCAAGGCCGAGTGGTATGTGTCGATGCTGGCGCAAATTACTCGCTTCATCGGAGCCCGACCAGACAGGCTCCTACGACGGCCAGGAAAACGAGAATGGCGTCTGATTCTCGTGACGCGCAGCTTACGAGTCCCGCCGGGGCACCAGCAAAACTTTTGCTAAATGAAGGCAATTGAAAAACAACGTCCAAAACGGCGCGCGCAGCAGGCACCAAGCGCGCATCGCTCCTGGCGCCCGGCAGCGCATAAGCGCCCCGCGTGCATTATGTTACTTACGTGCGACTAAAATACGTTCATCTAAGCGGACAGCCGGCGAGAAGCTCGAGATATCCCTCGCGTTGCAGCGCGCGTGAAGACGGCTGCGGCAATAGACGTAGCCGCCACACGATAGAAAATCTATTTCTGGTCGAGGGCGGCTCCCGCCGTTCAAGATAAAGCGCCAAACAAAAAACCCAGTGAACACGGGATGGCGCGACTCTGATAGGTGAAGACCTACGGAGTTTTTGACCAAATTCAAACCACCCGAGAGACAGAAACTGAGGAGCGCGAACGCGGCGATCCAAACGGCAATATGTCCCCCGCGATACAAGTGGAGTGCCAAAAGCCCACTAGACACGCCAACGATCGCCCCAAATGTCAAAATCCGTGGTGTCTTCAAATTTGCGCGCCGGAATCCGAGAGCAATCCCGCGAAGCCATGCTCGATGCCACAGGGCGCGACATGCCTGGACAAAAAAGCG
>Ga0163217_1118292_pt1 | contig 17328 bp, 14 predicted proteins | sample SynspAceP_FD_185933 | JGI IMG/M metagenome (GOLD analysis project Ga0163217, IMG submission 185933) | Saline lake microbial communities from Ace Lake in Antarctica - Synechococcus sp. Ace-P (PacBio error correction) | ecosystem: Environmental > Aquatic > Non-marine Saline and Alkaline > Saline ...
AAAAAACAAGGGGGAGAAAAAAGATTTGGTAAAACCTCCTGGAAAAAGAAAAAAAACACGGGTGGAACCCCCGTTTAAGGGGTACAAAAGGCTTAGGGGGGGCACCAAGCCCAACCCAAGGAAAACAATCCCAAATGTTTTTGGCCTCCCAATACCCCCAAAAAAACCCCGCTTTTTGTCCCCCTGCTTTTTGGATAGGAGCAAAATGGCCTTGCGAACAATCCCACCTGCACCTGAAAACCGATGAATGAATTGGTTATCCCTAATATCCTTGAAAGCGTTTTTTTTTTTTTTTGTGTGCATTGAATAGTGGATTAAGTATGTCCTGGGTTTTTTTGTTTTAAATGGGCAATATTAATCTATTCCAGGCCCCCCGTTTCTCTATTTTGGGAAATACTGCTGTTTCTCCAGACCTGAGACTTAAAATGGTCATTTAACCTTTTTCTTTTGTCGGCCTAAGCTTAAAAAGATAAAAGAATTAAAAAGTAACGGAAAATCACAGCAGATAAAAAGATGTTTTTGTGGCAGCATGAAAGCAATAGTAAAAACTTAAAAAAAATGCCGCACTTCCAAGATAGCAAAACGTAAATAACGGAGGCTTTTTGGTACAGGCCATTAAATCTTTTCCATATGAAATTGGCCTTTTTAGGTAGCTGGCCAATTGTTTATTGAATAAGTAATTTGCTTCCAAAGTAAGCTTATAATAGCAACAATGGGGTACTAGGTAGATAAATACACATTTTTCCCCCAGCTTTAAATCCAAGTATAAGGCCATCGCTCATGACAAAAATGACGTTGTAAATATAAAATCCAAAAGTTAATCCGGCATGAATAAAATAGAAAGCGAAAAAAAGAAGCTTTTGGGGGTTAGGTTTTTGAAATTGGTCCAATAAAATACTTTTTACATATAGTTGTGCTTGGCAATGATATCTAAATGGAATTTTGGGTTAACAAGCATTTGCTTATAAAGGTAAAAGAACCTTTCTGTTTTTCGTGCAACGGAAGTTATGCCAAAAAGAATTGTAAATCAAGGCAAGGTCTCTCATGGCAGGTAAATTTAAAAATCTAATGGAATATACCATTTCACCTAATCTGACCACTAATTTTTTATAAGCAAGTCTTTATTGTTTTTTTTTATGTCACATAAAAATGGATAAATTATAATTTTGGACCTCAAAGGTTAGAAGACAAACACGATTTTCATATACTTCTTCGCCGATGATGATAGGACGATGCATGTTTTTTAAGATGCCATGGAGGAGCTTTACCAATAAACGGCATCTTTGAATTACGGTAAAGCAATGGGGTTGAATTTAATTGATTTTCTAAAGATAACTTGTCCAACCTTCCCAAGTTCTTTTTTTTTGGATTGAAATTGGCGTTGTAAATCGGTACGGGTGGCTTATCTGAAATAAAGGAAAGTGAAAATATTTAGGGAAATTGCCAGTTAATATTTTATTCCATCCTCTTCCTAATCTTTGAGGTAATGGATGTACTTTTATGGTAAAGGTGCGCAGTATTAATATTAGGAAACCTGCAGATTTAACTGATTTGAAATTTGTTATAAAACAAGGCTATTTCCATTCTAAAAGAAAAAGAATGTACAACAACCAGCCGGGAAAAATTGTAATACAACCTTAAATGGAACAAAATTTGGAAGAACTACTCATAAAAACTATGAAACCTTTTGTCTTGAAGCGGAGGCCAAATGAAGCCGAGCTCAATAAGGGCATGGGATTGGATAATCCGATCCTTGGTAATATTAAAAATTGGCCCCGTAAGTTTTTGCGCACAACGCCTTGCTATAATCTTGCATTCGGCCCATCCCATGTTTTTTCTTTTGGGGGAGGAGCTTATTTGCTTTTATAAATGATGCCGTATAGGCCAGTCTAGGAATAGATGGAAAACATCCAGCTATTGTAAAAAAGGGTAAAGAAGTTTTGGCAGAGAATGGGGAGTTTATCTGCCTTTGATAAAATCAACGAAGTCACTACGGCTAAACCTGTTTCATATAGTGATCACTTGGTTGCCATTTTACGAAACGGCAGAAATGGAGGACATTTATTGGACATTCCTGTTACATGCCGCTTATGATGAGATGGCAATGTAAAATGTGTAATGTAACATGTACAGAGACTACGGAAAACGGTATTGACCAAAAAAAGAACTACAAGAAATGAACGAACGGCTCGGTCAATAATTGCACCAAGCACCTGTCTCCAATGCTATTTTTTCAGGGAAGGAGTATGTTACCTGAAATGGCCCAATTCATTGGCCCTTGATATGTGGGGAGAAAAGAAGACGACGTTTTGAAACAAAACCAAATTTTGGGATGCAATGCTGAACTAAAATCACAAGGGATTAAGGGGTTTTAGCCAATGTAATATAGGCATGGTAAAAACTTTTTCTACTTCAGAATTTCCGTGGCCAATTAAAGAGGACCACGGAAAAAATTGAAACGGGCTTATATCAATTTTAGTTACGAGCCGCTTTTTAATGGCCAAGGGTGAAATTGATGGAATAATGACTTTGGGCAATGAGTTACTGATTCAGGTAATTGCGCGGAAAAAAAATAGAGAAAGTGAAAAAGAAATTCAGACTCCTGGCCGACTCACTCCTCAGTTTGTTTGGACGCGCAGACCCACAGGGTAATTTGCATATTTTAACGAATCGGTTTTTGAATTTTCCGGATTGTCCGCAGGATCAATTACTAAACAAGGATGGTTTTTAACAGATGGTACATTCCGGACGACAGGGAAAAAGAATTTTAAACCTGGGGAGGATTCCAATACAATAGGAAAGGAATTTTATTGACAACCGTTTTCCGAAGACATGATGGCGAATATCGTTGGCATTGAGTAAGGCAAAACCCCAACGAATGAATAGTGGGAATATACAAATGTGGGGTGGCAGTGCCCAATATACAAGAACAAAAATTACCGAACGAATGGAAAAACAGGTTTAAGGAACGGTAACTGTTGAGCTAGTGAATTGAACAATTCGCTAAAAAAGAGCGAACAGCGCTACCAAATTTAAGTAGAGGAGGTGCAGGACTACGCCTATACTTATTTGAAAAAGAAGGTATGTGGGAGAACTGGAATACGGGACAGAAAAAATAAAAGGAGATAACAGCCGGAAGAAATAAATAGGTAGAAGTTTTCCAATTTTTTATACCGAAGATGATAGGAAAAGTGGACCTTCCCAAAGGTTATTAGGTTTGAGCCGCAGAAACAATAAAGCTGTGCAAGAGGGTTGGCGAGTAAAGAAAGAACAACACCTTATTTTGGGCAAAAAATGTTTGGTAATTACAGCAGTGCATAATGAAAAAAAACGAAGTAATAGGATATTCAAAGTAACACAATTTAACGGCAAAAAAAGCCACGGACGATGTGCTAAGAGAAAAAAAGCCTGGAACTTGAGCAAAAAAATATTGAGCTTCCAAAGAAATGAACAAGGAGCTGCAATCATTTGCCTACATTTTCAAGCCATGATTTTGCAAGAACCTTTAAGGAAAATTCAAACCTTTGCTTCCGCAATAAATCGAAAAGATAAAGATACTCTTTCGAAAATGGAAAAATATCTATTAAACGTATGCAAACTTTTCTGCCGAACGGATGCAGTTGTTGATTGAACGTTGTTTGGCCTATTCCCGTACGCACCAATTTGGAGTGAATTTTGACGAAACGATTTGAAATATTAATAATTGAGCAAGTAAAACATGACACTTGGTGAAGAAGCTCCCTGCAAAAAAAAACGCAATAATCCAATGCGGACAAAACCTGCGAGGTCAATATCCAATCCCATTTCAAAATTAAACAACTCTTTTATAATCTAAATAAGTAATTCCTTTAAAGTTTTCAAAACCAGGTAAACTGTAGCCATAACAATAAAAATGAGTAATGTTAACATGGAAAATGCATAGAAGGGGAAATTTTTTAAGGACGACAATACATATGCCATATTACTTTACTCGGACAGACGGAATAGGTTTTGATCAACAATACAGTGAAAAGAATATTTGAATTATTCAACGTCTTCATGGTAGGTCAGGAATATCCCGGAAACTGAATTGGACCTGGCTATAATAAAACGAATTGTAGAAAATCACCGTGTTATTTTCGGCCAAGGGTGAATTAGGTATGGGTGGCAACATTCAATATAATATCTCCCGGTAGAAGCTTATAAAGTATACAGTGTGCGTAGTAGAGGGGTGGTTTCTACAAGAGTTTTATGACCTTTTAAGGATAATTCACCTCAGGCTAGTTTCATTTTCTTTGACGCCCAAATCGATTGGCTATAAGAAGTAACTACAATTCATTTTTAACTATTAAATTTATATATGCACAGCGAGAAATTTAAAGGCGTCGTTAGATTTGGTAGATACATTTTGAAAGGAACCTATAGATTATATAATATCGTTTTTAATTGATAATAGGAGTTGGGTTTTTTTTTATAAATATTGATTTGCTCCTCCTTGCTTCAATTGTCCTACCTCATTTGGATGATAAGAGGTGGAATAATAATTATAGTAAAATTTCTGAGAAAATCAGGATGTTACGGATATCGGAAAGGCATTCGAATCCGTCCATAAGGGGCATGTAAAGAATCTAAAATATAATTTTGGGCCAAGGGATTGTCAGAGTGCCAATTCCGCCATCAAATCCACACCATTCTCGAACTGTTTAAAAAACCGATGTTTCCATGGGTAATTCTTCCAAGCGTCCAATAAAATTTCGCGATCGATCTTGATCATCATCTGCTAAAAAATGCTTATAACGATTCATTGCTATAATAAATTAAATTGATGTTTGCCGACTAAAAACCATTATACCTTAATTTCTGATCTTGTCAGTTAGTAATGTTTTTTGGATTTCCATTTTTGTTACATACTTTTTAGTCTGTTCAGATAGTTTGTTTACTTTCCATAAATTAAGGCGAAGTTTTAAAGAAGAATGCATCTTTGAATAGAAAATTAACATCAATTGATTTTATAAGGCATACAAAATTCCCAATCCTAGTCTTCAACTGTAAGGAAATCCTCTAATTTAACAATACGTGCCTGATAGATATAGCCTTTTAAAAGCTTTTTAACTATAAGAACAAATTCCATAATCAAATTGGAACTAAAATATAATTTTCCAAAATATGGACAATCCTTAACGGCTAAAAGAGTGCTTTAGGGTTTATTAGTTTGTTCTGTTTTAATTATTTTTTTCTTAATGTTTGTAGCTTGGCTTTTATTCACAAGTCCATAAACGAATTGGCCATATAACCCAAGTAAATTCGGCCCCAAAAAACATATCAAACCATGAATAAGGAAACCCCATAATAGAATTAAAACCACGTACCTGCTGCGCCATAGGGTTAGAACCAGGGCCGCTTCCCCAAAATACAGGTCCTAAATAAAAATTTTCCAAGACATCAATAGTATAGCGTATCAAGGGCCCCGATCCCAAACGGTCTTCCACCGAAATTTTGGTATCCGGCAAGTATCTAAAAATGAAAGGGCGAAAAGTAGGGTGACGCATTCTATGGAAACCGAAAATCTAGAAATTATAGGCAAAGAATAAAGATAAAATCTGGCAGAACACTACGAATGTAATCGTTGAAGTGCCGGAATCCCGGCAGTCCACCAAAAAACCAATCAATAATAGAAACCGATTACCAATATGAAGGCAAAACTCCGGGGCTCTATCAATAACATTTTACGAGGTTGAGTTGGGTCTGTTTAATTTGCCAAAATTTGATTAAGGGATAAAGCTTAAGGGTAAATACACGCTGTTTGCTCCGAATATCAAGGTGCCAAAGCCTAAAATACCGCCACCTGCTCTGTTGCCCAACTCTGTGTCTCCTCATCAATTGTTTTGAAAGATTCTGCGCATCTTGGCCCAAGGCCTTGGATATCTCAGCTGTGAGTTCACCTGAACAATGTCAATACCCCAAATGGATCCACCAGATTAAATGATGAATGACCAAAAGGCCAGGTAGGGAAAGGATTTGCATAATGCAAACAACCGCACTCAGCCGAAATGGGTCCTCAGCATTCCAAGCTTTAAGGGTGTCAAACTACCACACCAAGTAAGGGTAGATGTTGTAACTTGAATTTAAATCGCTATTTTTCTCCTTGTCATAATCTATAGCATGCCTTTTTAATATCGTTCGCACCAAAGAAAGGAAAGGTGAAATCATATCTTCAAGGCTTCGGTGGTCACTTGTAAAAGTTTACGCCATTGCGAACATATTGATCGTTTCAGCCTGCGTGGGGTGACAAGAGATGGGACAACAGATTTGTTTTGTCCGCCTTCGTTTATGATAATTTTATTAAGCATAGGAAGGTGGTATTTATTCCTTTTGGCGTTTATCCAGTCCGGAACAGATTTATAATTGATCGTTACCTGTCCTTATATTTCCTTTTGGCTTCGTCTTCCGACAAATCCACAGTTTTGCCAAATTTGGCAAGGTAAAAACGCTGACGGAATTAAGGGGCTTTCTATTTTTCTTTTATGGCCATAAAAGAATATTTTCCGGACACACATAGCACCTTCTTTCCGATAAGGCGTCAGGGGCAGGCCATGTGCGGATACGTCACCACAAGCGTATACATTGGATTGACTGTATTTTGCAAGAATTCAATTTACTTGATGCCTTATTGGAATACAGACACAATGCCCTTTTCCCCAATTCAAGGAATTGATTGCGGGCACCCTTCCGCAGTATTGAATACTGAAACGTTGCTTTCAGCGATTTTTCTTCTCCGTCCTTTTTATAATTGGATACGAAAGTTTTTATTCAGTTTATTCTAGTTGCGATATCTCTGCATTAAATATAAATTCTATACCCAGATCTTCCGGAAACTTTCTTTCGCTGGGAATATACCATGTTCCTTGGTCAAATGCTTGAAGTAATGGTTTCCTCCATGCTCCAATGGATGGGTTTTTTATTTTTTAACTCCTGCCCTTGCGGCCATATGGGCAAATTCCTTGCAATATAACCTCGCCAAAAAAAAAAAAAAAAAAATAAAGAACAATATTTTTTGGCCAGTTTTCTGGCAACGTAGAAAATCGTCACTATTCTAGGAATTCAGCTCCTTGAATCAAGTTTTTCCTGCCTATTTGTCCGTAGCTATAACAATTTTAATCAGCTTTAATGGATTTTTCCTCAACGGACAAGGTTCTTGTTCATCCAAGAAAATAGGTGATTTGGTGGTAACATTGAATCCATTCTGCAATTTCTATTTCAAGTGGCCATAGAATCGGTTGGTAAATGCCGTTTAAAACCTTGCAGCGCTTTCCAATCCAGGGCTGGTTTGGAGCCATACCTTTGTCCATTAAATTTAGTGGCCAAATTCATAAGTTTCGAAGCGGCGCTTAAAAAGAATTTTTGGAATACACGCCTCGGTTGCCACAGTGCCTCCTCCATATTACACGATTATCCGCTATGGCAACCTTTAAAACCACCTTGGCACAGTTACGGGCGACTTACGGCCTCACCGGCCCACAGCCAATTACGAAAACATCAAATTTCTTCAATGCCATGAAGGTATTACCAGTTTTTGATTGCAGGTTGATTTATTTGCTTTAATATTTTAATCCGATAGGCACGAGATTTATTAAAAGCCCAAACTACGAGTAGGCGAGAAAACGCTAAGTGAGCGTGTTGGTGAATCGATTCTGATTTATAGTTGAAGTGTGAAATAGGAGTGAAGCATAAAATAAAAGAACCCGCTCTTTGAGCGGTTTCTTTCATTTTGGCTTTCTAAACGAGAGCTCGAGCTTGAGTTAGCTAATCTTACTAAAACAATACTTGTTTTCAGCCTAAGTTTTTCTGCAATAGAAAAGTGCGCAAGTTCAACTACATTGGGCCTGATTTGCAAATATTTTTGTAAATCGTTTTAAGTCCGCCATAAGCATCATACGTTGCTCATGGCACTTCAACATGGAAACAATGGCTTCTTGCCATTTTTTTTAATAACTATCTACCGCAATTGTACAAATATAATTTGGGACATGGATATTTGTTCTTTTGAGCCCGCTTCTCTCCTCCAAATCGCAGTACATTTTTTCCTCTGTTCTAGGATTGCAAAGATTCGGCCAAATAAAATTTCTTAAATTAAATAATCGACGCAGCATAAAGTACATTGTTGAATGTTCATCTAAAGCAAGGCCATATTTCTTTACTGCCAGATCCCGGCAAACCATTAAGAAACTTTCTTAAGTTTTGCGATCATTTCTTTCCTCTCTAGAAAACAGTTGGAATAATCCACCGTATCAATGAGGGGAGACCCATTAATTCGTTCCTACAGCCGTTGCGGAACCCAATAGGTCTACATTCCCTTCATGGCCTCTTTACCAACAGAACCAACAGATAACCATTCCTATTAATCCTCATTGGGTTTCCCTCGTAAAACGGGCAATACGCGCATCTCTCCATGCGGCTTCCTAAGGCGTTTCTTTCAGAGAAACCATTCGCCAAAAATCTGGATACCCTCGTCAGCAACAATTTGCACATCTTCCGAAACGGCACTTTTAGAATGGAGCCATTCAATAGCATATTCTCAACTCCTTTAAGCCGCTTCCATGATGGGTATTCCCTGCAGCCAAGCGCATGGCAAATACGAGTCGTTCAATATTCTTGGCAGCTCTATAGAAGCTGACTCACCACGCATATAAATTCGTCGCCATCTTCCGCTAATTTGGACTTTAATAAAGCTCCAAAATCGGCAATGGGGGTTTTTAAATTGTTTGCGTTCCACAGCATACCTTAAGGCGTTGGTGTAATTCGCCTTTGGGAATCCAAAACAGGCGGCCTGCCAATTTGATTCGTCCATAATTTAAGGCGTTCATGGCAATTTTAAAACCATTATCTCTCTTGTCGGAAAGCATGTTTTTTTCCCTGGAACAACGGTATATTAAAGAAACTTGCTTGTAGAAGAGGCGCGATTCCCAATTTATGCTCTTCCTCTCCTAATGTAATACCATTGTTGGGTCGTTTTCAACAATAAATCCAGTATATTCCTTGTCGTTTTCTATCCTTGCAAAAACTATAAATAATTACAGAACCCAGCATTGGAAATCCACATTTTTTGCCCATTGATTTTGTAGTTTTGCCATCAGGATAAAGAGCAGTGGTTTTTTACCAGAATTGGCATCAACTACCGGCCCCCGGTTTCTGTTAACAATAGGCACCAAACCATTCACCTGAGCCACTTTAGGAAACGTATTTTTGTTCTGGCCTCATTGCCAAATAAGGTAATCGGCATAGTTTCCATACCCGTGTGGGCAACCAAAAGCGGTACTTAATGAACCCTTCACTAGAAATATATTCGCATGATCATGGTAGAAAACAAATCCATTCCGCAACCCACCGTAGGCTTCAGGAACCGCGACTCTAAAACCAATTTCTCTCCGGCTTGTCATTACCTCTTCTGTTAGGTGCATAGTCCTTACTTCGAACCGATCCTGTTGGCAATATTTCACGATCGTTAAATTCGATACGGAATGCACGCATCATGTTTCCTGCTCTTCGGAAAAATCCTCCTCCGGCGTAAAAACATCTTTCGCAGTGGTTTCCTTTACAAGGAATTGTCCCGCCCTAATTATTCTTTATTTTTTATTTTCTTATGCTCATTGTTAGTTTAATAAGTTTTAATTAGTAAGATGGAGATGAAATTTGGAAAAAAGTAACCGTTTCAATAAGTACGTCTTGTGCTGTTTATTTTAAAAATCAATATTCCTGCAGCACCTTGCCCAGTACCTACACAACAAGTTAACCCATTCATATTTTGCTTGCGCATAATTTCTCTTTTCTCATCTCACAAACAATTGAAACGGATAATTTGGCACCCGTACAGCCCCAATGGGTGACCAAGGGCAATTGCACCCCCCATTTACATTGCCTTAAATCACTATTCAATTAAGTCCGCGTATTACAGCTAAGGACTGGATGCGAAAAGCTCGTTCAATTCGATCAATTCAATTCATCTTGTTTAAGACGCTTGTTAAGGCTTTTGGAATCCGCTTTTACAGGGCCATACCCATGATATCGCGGTTCTACCCCTGCTGCTGCATATCTTTTACTAATCTGGCAATAGGTTCCAATTTTAATTCTTTTACCAGGATCCTCGCTCCCATACCAAAACAATGCTGCAACCATCACTCCATTTGGGAGGAATTACCTGCCGTTACACTTCACCTGCCGCGAAAACTGGTCGCAATCCGGCCAAAGCTTCCCTTAGTTGTTCCTTTTCTAAGGTCTCATCTTTGGTTACGTATAATTTTTTTACTAACAGCTTCTTTCCATTGTCCGTCAAACATATATTTTGTTCTAGGGCTTCAAGTAGGTACGAATAATGACTTGAAAACTGATCTTCTGCTGGGCCTAAGTCTTTCCAATGTGCGAATTAATAGGCAAATTCGTCCTTGTCTCACGGGAAACATTAAATTGCATTGGCTACTGCTCGGCTGTGTTTTCCCAATGCCCCAGTAATAATCCCCTCATGCCTGACTTTTGCCAATCATAAATTGAGTTCTGTTTTGTAACCCGTCTAGGAACAGCACTCAGGCTCTCTGCACCCACCAGCAATTAACAATCTGCCCATCCCACCTGAATTTCTTGCAGTAGCAATACCTATGGGTTTCTATTCCGGGAGGAACAAAATCTTATTTGACGCGTACCCCGGGGACAATCAACAATATTAAGGCCCAATTAGGATATTAAACGTGGCCCATGTTAGTCCTTGGAGATCCTTCGGTGCATTGCATTCCAACAATTACGCATCTATTGGCGTGTTTGTCCAGTTGAGGCAATTCATTTATCATATAGGCTATTGTTTTCCGCAAGCATTCCGTCTGTTCTTTTAAAACGGAATACGCTTTAGGGGCTTTGCTACTGCTGTCCTATATGCCTTAAAAGATATATGCCCTTGTTTCATTTTTATTTTTGTATTTAGTATTGAGTTTTATAATTTCTGGTTGAAAATGAAATAGTTCCATTTTTTTGAATTTCAATCATGTTTTCAATAACTGGTTTATACTTTTTCTCTTTGTAATTATTTTAAGTTTATTAATATACTAATTGGTGTTTAGAGTAACATAATTGGAAGCCCTTTACAATAGGATTCATTAAATTCCGCAACGTTCTGGTTTTTTAACATAATGCTGTATCCGCTCCAAAGTTTCCTTTCCGTGCATAAGGATAAGAACGTTCCTTTTCCAAAGGTCCAAAAAAACTATTGTTCCGTAACCAAACGTTTGGCTCCGACCAAGTCCCCCCCAGCCAATTACATAGGCTATTTGTTGGCACAGTTTTATGGTCGTGCTCACTTATATATATTACTGTCTTCCGCATTGCATCAGTACCAACCCATGGAACATACCTAAAGCTTGTTTTCCTAAAACCCTGACGTCTTTACGTTTTAGGGGGTTGGGTATAGCCTTGTTCCGCCATTAGTTCGCAATAGCCTTTTTTGCGGTAGCGACTGTCTATCTTATTTACCCACGACTATCTTTTCCTTTTTCAAGTACTCCCATATCAAATGCTTCATAAGCGGGAAGTAGATACTTTTTGGCCATCCAATTGGTCAAGAGTAATTCTTTGGTAGAACAATTAAGCTCCCACAAATTCTTTCTAAAAAGTAATCCCGAAGCTCTTAATGTCATTTCTTTGGAACCACCACCTCCTGGTAATGAACCCCAAAATCCAACAATTCCACCAATCCCATATAGGTTTCCTGCCGGCGGCAACCACCATATCTGCATGCAAGGACAATTCGCAACCGTCCGCCCAAGGCCATTCCGTGTGGAGCAAAGAAATTTGTGGGGATTGACAGAATAGCGCATACCATCATGGTATCCTGGAAACATCTTAATGGCCAATATTAAGCTCATCGTAATTCCGTTCCAACCAGCCATCATAAAAATCATTCGCAATATTTGCGCCAACGAAAAATTTGGAGCCTGATTGCCCTACTACCAAACCTGAAAAATCTTTTTTCGGCCAAATCAATGGCTTTGTCAAGCTAGCCAAAACATCACCTCCAATGGTGTTCATTTTGGATTGAAATCTACATTTAATATACGTCTCCAAATTGCCTCTACAACAACTCCAGCGTTTTTCCAAACTCATTGATTTTCTAATCATTATCCAAATAATAAAGAATCCCTGGCCAAGGTTAATTTTTGACATGGTCTTTTTTGGGGATATCATAATAGTATGTTGCCCCATCTTTAATTTATAAAACGATTATTGCCTGAAGCCAGCATTTCGGTAACCCAAGTGGCTGGTAATAAAGCCCTTCGGCTTCATTCATTTTCAATACCCTTTCTCAGCCCTATGCTCCCATATTTGAAAAGGTCCATGACCCCAAGCAAAACCATGCTTCATGGCGTCAATCCTATTTTATATAAATCGTCGGTTATTTCGGGAATCCCTATTGGAGGCATATTCAAATAATGATGAAAAGCTCTTTCGGTAAAGGCACCAGCTTTATCTTGCAAGTAAACCAACACTTTAATCGTGTCTATACATTTCTATGTGACTTGGTAAGTTTCTAGAGTGGGCGAAACTGGCCTTTTTGCTAGGCCTATTTTTCCAATGGGTGTTTACGGTCCAAACGCCAATATTTCCCCGACTTCCTTTCTTATAAAATCCTTGTCCGGTCTACTTCAACCATTTATTATCCATCATTTTTCAATAAAATCAGGAAGTATAAATTGCCCCTCCTTTCTTTCATCGTCAGTACAGTTTTCCGCAATACCAAATTGCTACATGAACCAGTGTGTCCAAGCCCAATACGTCTACGGTGCGGAAGGTAGCCCGATTTTGGCCTGCCCTATTAAACTGGTCCCGGAAAGTTTTATCTATTTCCTTCTAAAACGGTAAGGCCCATATCCTTTACGGTATGAAACAGGGCCTCATTATACTGAAGGTCCCTATTCTATTTCCCCAATAAACGCAGGGGTATCTTGGCAAATCACTGAAAGTCTTGCTAAAATTGTTTCGCCATATCCATTTAAAAAGTCCAATACTTCTGGAGAAGTTTTGGTCCGGGATTATTTTCAAAAGTTTTTAAATATCGTGCAGGGTTAAAAAAGTGGGTACCGCAGAAATGTTTTGGAAATCCTCAACTTCTACTCACTCATAAACTTTATGGGAATTCCCGGAAGTTGTTGGAGAATTAAAGTACCTGGTTTTCTATGCTTATCAAGATTCGAATACTATTTTCTTTTTATCCAAAACCTCACGAGCCACCTCATGATCCAATCTACACTTCTCCTACTTAGCAATATCGTCCTCAAGAATTTCCTGGTTTGAAATTCTTGAGCGAATTTTGATGGTAAATAGGGGGGCTTTGATTTTAAAGCTGCTGCAAAGAAATCGTTCACCATTCCTAATTTCTAACAATTTTTATCCTCAAGAGAAAGTCCTTTTGCTTTTTCTTTGTCCGTTTAGCTCCCGTGGTATAATATCCAAAAGCAATACTTCCACTCCAATATTGGCAAAATGACAAGCGAATACCACTTTCCCATAATACAGAAACGCAATATACTGCTACTTTTTTAATTAGTGTTTTGTTCATGCAATAAAATCGTGTTAAACTAGTTTTTTATTGCTTAGGTATAAATTTTCTTTTCCGAAATCAATTTGTTGATCACCTCAAGCTACCTCAAAAAAGGTGTCTAATTTAATCAGGATACATGATTTCCTTACTACATCGTTAAACGCAGTACAGCATCTTTGGGAGTCTTTCTTTTTTCTTTAGGCCAAAAGCCGTTAAATGGATAATACACCCTCCCGTCGTTCAGGACTGGGTCTACGTTCTAGTTAATGCCCTTTTCCCTCCATACTTTTTTAGATTCGCGATAAACCTGGTTTGCTTCCATGCCCATTTTTGGGGCCAGAGCTGTTGAGGGAGAACCACCGATTTTTGGGTCCTATGCTTAACAAAGTAAATCCCACAGCCAATTGTGCTTTCAACTTTTTTTCCCCCCCTTTGGCCCCCCCCCCCTCTTTTTTTTTTCCCCCCCCATTGGTTACATTTTTTTTTTGGGTTTACGTCTGCCAAGTAGCTCGTAGCGCGTAATCTATTGTTATGGTCGGTCATGCTAATTCTGTTGGTTCGTAAAATATAACAAAAATATATATGCATGCATATAAATTTGAAAAAAAAATATAATCAGTAGTAAATAAAAACAGCTTTCTCTTCTTTCTTTCCTTCTTTCTTCTCTTCTCCTTTGTACGGAAGCTGTTTACAGATTAAGGGTTTAGGATTCCCGATTAATTGCTCATAGATGTCATTATATAGATTGATTATATTTTTCTTGACAATTTGCGCTTCAATTTCATAGTAGGAGTAAGGTGTCCTTCATTCATACTCCAGACATCTGTTGTAAGTCTGATTGTTTTACTTTTTCCCATTTGGCAACAACTTTCAATTGGCAGAAATCCCACTTTCCCTCCTGGAATCTGGAATTAAACTTTTTTTTCGTTTTTTAACCATTTTTGGTATCACCTACTTCCAGCATCATGAATTTTCCGCCCAGTTACGCACAAAATTCGAAATCGGGTTGAATTAAGGCTGCCGGCATTTTCTCCCCCTTCACCGACGACCATTTTTGTTCTATAAATCTTTGATTGCTTAATCTTGTTGCTCCAATAACTGGGGGGCAACGTATTTACCTCCAGAGGTTTTGAACATTTCTTTCTTCTGTCGGCGTAATCTTGAGAATCCATACGCATCAATCTCGCCTATATCGCCGGTATGAAAATATCCATCCTTAATGACCTCGCTGGTTTTTTGCAGCATCCTTGTAAATACTAACATTACTTGTGGTCCTTTAACACATATCCTCAACCGTCTTCTGCGATTTTTTCACTTCGGTACGTTCCAAAAACGTTTTCAACCGTGGCCAATTCCTAAATCCACCAATCCCTCATATCGTTAACCAGAAACTCTGGGGAGGTTTCCGTAAGGCCATACCTCCCATGAACGCCAAATTCCGGCCGCATTGAAAATTCCGTGTCCAAAGGCGTGGCTGCAACGCAGCGCTACCGTGAAGCTTATTAATGAAAAGATCCTCCCAGACCTGCTTTCCGACTTGCTGAAAATTAATTTTCTGGCTAGGGCTAATTTCTTTTCGTACCAACCAACCATTTTGTCCATAAGGTCGTATTGTAAAAACCAACTTCAAACGGCCCAGAAAAAAATAATTTCTCTTTTTTATGCCGGTCAATTTCTGTTCCCTTGGCGATTATTTTGTCATATAACTTTTTTCAACAATCTGGTACAGCGGTCATTACATGGGAGGAACACTCCTTTAGATTATCACTTATTTTAAACCATTGACTCGGCAAAAATAGATGGTGACACCGGCGTAAATTGATATGGTATTAACAAAATACATCATCATTCTTTCCATAAATATGACATACTGGCAAAAAGCTTAAGCAAAATAGTATTGCCATAATCTATGGTAAACGTTTAGTACTTGCAAGGCCATTACTAACACGTTGTCCATGCGTTAGCATAACCCCTTTTGGTCGGCCCGTGGTACGGAAAAGTAATATATTAATGTGGCCCAAGTCATGTGGCTTACCAATCTCCATTTAGCTTTTCAACTCCTTTTTGGTTGGAAGTATCTGGCATTCAAGAATTTCACCCAATTCTTACAATTACTTAGAACATCAAAGAGTATAACATCTTTTTAAATGCGGGTAATTTTGGCCTTTACGCGCATTAACCTTATTAAAAACCTCATCACAAGAAACAAAGACATATTTGGCCTCCTGAAATGGTTTTAGGACCTATTCTAATCTCTTCTTCCGATATGGTCGGTATATAGGAAACCGTTTTGTGCCCCTAATTTGCAGAATACTATGTCCAAGATATTCCATTCCGTTCTATTGGCCATGGAAATTAAGGGCATTTTAATCGTTTGTTTTTACACCAAGCCTCAACAGCCCTGCTTACAGCATTAGCCTTGTCTATATATTCTTGGTGGATGTAGCCACCCACTCTCGCATTGTAATTTAGTAACGCATGATTTTTTAAGTTTGAATTTCTCTAATTGGGTAGTAAGGAAAACAAAAAGGCGGGTGATGTTCTTGGCTATTTTTATTTGGCTGTTCGTAATCGCAATATTAAGAAAAAGGGAACCGTATTTTAAAATCAGATTCCGTATAAAACATGTAAAATAATTATTGAGTCCGCATATTTCTTTTCCTTAAATGTGTGGCCTAATACTTGGTTTATATGGTTCAAATACCTATCGTATAGATGTTTTTAAAATATTTTTTATTTAGAATGAATTTTAGATTTATTAAGGATTATTTGTTCAATATTAAGAGCTATTCCAGTACAATTTTTATTAAAATCATATGCCTATGCAACGTTGTCCTTTGCTGAATTATTTCTAAGGTATATTTATGTGTTTATATTAATTTCCGAGGTTTACTTAGCTAAAGATTTATAGGTTGGAATTTGCCAAAAGATTAAGTTCCAATCCTTAATACAAATATTAAGAAAATTTGTATTAAGCATTTTTGATATTAAGTAAGTGTTTAAATATGAATTACATTTATTTTTTTAATAACAATAATAAACTAAAACCAATGAAAAAGCTTTTTGTACGGCAAGTAGTTATTTTTAATAACATGATTTTCTGTGCGAAATAACAAAGAATTCCTGTGGGTATGCATGGACGGGTGGTCACTGGAGAAAGCCACAATCAAGAACTTATGGTGCAACCTTTAAAGAATTATAAAGGAGAAAGGGATTGAATGGTATGTAAATAACGGCGGGACATAATCGGAAACGTATAAGCGGGTAGGTTAAAATTGGTGAAAGACGCAGGAATGGAATTCCATAACTTGGGTACCTACTATGGGTAAGGGCGATAATCCTAAATTAACAGAAGATTTGTATGCCCATAAATGAAATGGGGAATCAGCTTTTGATAAACCGGCCTATGTACGCCTAATTACAAAGTTTCTTTGCCCTAACAAGGAGGGGTCATTCACTTTTTTGTCGGAACAATATGGGAATAGCGGCTGTAGAAAAGTTTTGATGGAATACCTTGACTATATTCGTTCCCCGATGTTATTTTGGCTGAAGGGACTTTGGGGATAAATATGGACTGGTGATGGACGAGGAATACCCAGGCCGATTACCTGCTATTGTGATAATGTGTACGGATTTTAAGGAGAAAATCAAGGAACATAGATATAAAGGAGGTAGAAAGATCCATCCAAAGTTCAGGAATGAAGCAGTTTAGAATGATTCATTACAACTATGGTCAATCGGGTTTAGTGAAAGTGGTCCCAATGAAAAGG
>Ga0163217_1004220_pt1 | contig 17327 bp, 14 predicted proteins | sample SynspAceP_FD_185933 | JGI IMG/M metagenome (GOLD analysis project Ga0163217, IMG submission 185933) | Saline lake microbial communities from Ace Lake in Antarctica - Synechococcus sp. Ace-P (PacBio error correction) | ecosystem: Environmental > Aquatic > Non-marine Saline and Alkaline > Saline ...
AAGAGAGAGATTTCCGATCAACTGTCGCCGATTCTATAGTAATTCTCCGGCGGTAATTCCCCCATTGGTAAAATTGGGGGGGGGACCCCAAAATTTCCCTTAACCGGGAAAGCCCCTTTAAATTTTTTTTTATTTTTTTTCTTCGTTATGGGTAAAGCGAACCCCTCAAAGAAAAAAAAAAGAAAAGAAAAAAAAAAAAAAATAAAATATAAAAAAAACAAGCAAAACAAGTCAAGACAGGTAACGAGTTGTTTTGTACAACGGATAGTGAAAAATCCCGTTTTTTTAGTAACCGATTGTCCAAAAACATACCTTATTTTTTTCTACAAAAAAAGGAAACTTTGATGCCGCTTAAAGGTGCTTTGGACCGGAACGTTGAATTTGTTATCCAAAACGCACCCAATTTGCTAGCCATTAGTTTTAAACTGAGTCGCCTCCGCCCTATCTTCTGCCAAGCAAGAAAAATGAAGCTTTGGAAGCAGAAAAGAAAGAAAGAACCTCCATAAGACGGGGATAAAGGGATAAGGGTTAAAAAAGGCAAGCGCCTTAAAGAAACAGCCCATAAAACCGATTTACCATTGATTGGACTGGCCTTCGAAAACAGAAATTGTGATTTGCCCTTAAACCTGGAAAAACCTAGACAACTTATGCATTCGAATAATAAAGTTATCTATAAAGCGGATACTCTCAAACACAGGTAACTGGCCGATGGCGATCCCAACACTATGTTGTAAGCGATTTAAAAAACGCGATAACAAATTCAATAATGGCTAAGGTAAAATGGCGTGACACCCGCAACAGATGGCACATACTACATTCATTGTGCAGACGGAACCTCATTGGCGATTATTAAACTGATGCCGATCAAAAAATTAAAGATGCTATCCCAAAAATGCTTTAGTATGATGGAGCCTCACACACCAAGAAGCAAAGAATTGCGCCAAACTTTAATGATACGGCGAGATACCGGTGACTGTCTTTATGATGAAAACATGCAGCAATAAATTGGGGTAGGAAATGCGTAAACGATATGGTGCCTACTAAAAGAATACAAGATCAACGTTGAATGTCCTTTTTTTAGCAGTCCCAATAGTTGGCAGAATTAAAGTGCAGGACTACCTAATACTCGAGGTGGTGATAACCAAAAATTGAAACCGGAACACAGGCACGGGGATGATTGATTACCGACACTAAAGCTATAAACATAAAAGAATTGTAAACCGGCCGCTTGGAATCAGAAATCGTTCCCTTTGATCGTCCTGACGTTGACGTCTGAAGGGACAACAGCTGTCCCAACGGAATGGCACTACCTCTTGATTAAAGAACCTTACCCCCGGCCTTTGAAGGTCTTAACGGCAAACACGGTCAAGCTTCTAAAAAATAATCACACGGACGGGGAAATTAATGAGCCAAGACATCATAGTTGGACGTCACACCGGCCACAGCGAAGAAGTAAACCGACTATTAGATTGATTGAAACATCGTTGTAAAAGGGTCGAAAAATGATCAAAAAATGGTCAACAGCCTATGGTATATGAACCGACACCTCCTCCTAGGTCGCTAGACTTGGTGAAAATGACTTGAGACGCGCCAATTAGGATAAAGAATTGGCTTATTCGAACGCTTATGGTGAAGTCAATCTAGCAGATAGGGTATTCTAGGAGTTGATCGCACGCAACGTTCTACCTATAAATTTATACGGAGAACATGGAAAGCGCAACACACTTCGCTACAACCAACACCGACCGAGTGTATGATAATAAACGTTGCAGGTTCAGGGAACCGGACTTCCTGGGCATAAAATTGATCCGACCATGTCGGAAACGCACTATGGAATATAGTAGGGCCTGGCCCCAGGACATCACTATCGACGCGAAGTATCCCACGTTCCTGGAAGCTAGCGCTGCAAATCTGCGTAAGTGTGAGAATGGCTTTGTGGCACCTGAATTCTGCTGTGAACGACCCAAAGATTTAATGAACGGTCGAGACCCTCAAAGGGAAGAAAAGTAAGTACGAGTGGATGAATTGGTAAACCAAACTAATATATCACCAGAAGCCCAGCAATGCGAAGACAGAACAATGCAAAGAGATAAAGAAAAAGACTTACAGCACTCAGTAGCGATGTGCCAGTGATCGTGGAAAAATAATTGATTTCAACCTGCCGCTATACCCAAAGGACGTATTCTGGTACAGCAAGCAGAAATCTGATAAAAAAACCATTCCCCAACAGGCCCTGGCTTGGACGAGTACCGACATTGGCGCATGCCAACATTTTATGAAGAGAGATATCCAAGAACCTCGAGTAAAACGAACTAATCATATGTATTAATAAAAACAAACTTCAGACCTAACATGAAAAACAAATGAACATACCTAAATGTTAAGAGTTATAGCGCTGCTTCTTGTATGAGAATTGCTCCGTCTGAGAGCCACATGCGAGCCCAAGACCCCTGACCGGCCAGCAAGGCCGAAAATCAACCCGAATGCTTCCCGAAGAAGTGCAGTAAATTGATTCACGCGACCTTGTGCTGACTAGTCTATGCCCTGAGGATAACCGGAACCAATCAATATTTACACGGCCTTGAAGCCTGAAGTGGCAAAGAAAACTATGAACACTGAGCATGAAAAGCAGATTCAGCGAAAATGATTGTAGAGGAGATGATATGGGTTGGGCGAAAAGGCCTCTTTCAAATTGAGTGAGTAGGACACGAGCAGCAACCTCGAGAGAACCAGACAAGCCATCCATTATACCCTCCGGAGAACTCCAGATGCGAGCGAATTGTGATAAATTTAATTGATTGAAAATTATTCGATTTAGAAAAAGGTGAAACAACAATGAGCGCAAAAAATTAACGGAAAAGTATTCATGAGGACCTGCACCCAGACATAAATACTGATGTTTTAATGCTCTTCAAACCGATTACCAAACGCACAAATCGGGGAGGTATGTGACCGAGAAGTCAACCTAGTCTCTCGGTGCCAAACGGAATGCACTATAGACCAACAGCGCCTGGAGAAGTGAATTGTAATACTGGATGAGGTAGATTGGCTGAAGGTTGTATAGCGCAAAGACGATGACACGTATTATGCGACTACGATATCATAGGGGCGCGATGAGAGCGAGGGAACGTATAACCCTACTACCCTTACACACACATTGCGAGATTCGAGCTCGCAATGAACGTACACGTGTAGTATAAAGAAGCCATGTGAAATGCCACAGTCCTGATCTATATCTATATATATATATATATATATATACCCTTGCCGAGAGACCGAGCAACGAGATTGTATCACTCGAAGCAGCCTAAATTACAATTGCGTCTATCAGATACTATCTAGAAGGTATTGATAAGCCAGCAGAGAGAGAGACTAAGTGTATTAATCACTAAAGACATAACAGTGCAGTGCGGCAGAGGGATCTTTCACGACACCTCAAGAAATTAAGGAAGCAAGGCCTGGACTATGTACGACCCATTCGCTATCGGACCGTTGCCGAGAGTCTGCCGGGTGAGAGAGAGCGTCATAAGAGCGTAAACCGACCTAACATGGTCACACTTGTCTGCTGTATTCGGATGAGAAACATGAACACACAAGTGCCTTATCCACCAAAGACGCACATATATATCGGAACGTTGGTGGCACGAAGACGCATACGCTACGTGAGGCTCCAGGCCTGATATCAAAGCGATTATGAAAGTAAAAGAGACAAACTCGAAAAATAAGCTTGAAAACAATCTCGGCCTATAGCTCCGAATTGGAGAAACGGATGCGCCGACAGAATGCGCGCAAGAGCACATCCTTTGCAGAGCCTAGGCTGTAGACTGCCGAAGCCATTCTTTCAGAAGATCTATATATACATGAAAAACATCTAGATGTAAACAATTCAAAACCATTCAAAACACCAATTTTACGATCAGAGTTTGATATATAAAATTCCTGGGATTCAAATCATTCAGGATCCCTTAAACTATATACTGTTTACCCATCACACAAAACCTTGAGTGCTAAGAAGAGGTCCGAACCGCATATGAGATTATCCAGACGGTAAATAGCCGCATGGTGGTATCAATTGCAACAGTTAGATGCTCGATTGCGAGGAAGATGGCCTGAAAAAATTACTATATTACACATACATTACTAAATCAATAATTATGTAACAAATCAAAATCCAAATCATTGGAAACTTTACAAAGGCTTGCAACAGGCATATGCCAACAGTTAGCATATGAATCCTAAAATGAATGGAACAAGCCGAAGCAATACATGCAACAGGTAATCCGTAATATGGACCTAGATCGTACTACATGGTGTTTGTGCACGTTTGGGAAGCAGAACATACAACTTCAACCTGCCGATATAGAACTTTCCACGATATGAAGCAACAATAAGGATTGCCACTTAAGAATAGAGCAAACATAAAGAGCCGGAAAAGCTGACAATGCCAAGCTGCACATTTCTGGACTTAAAAGTGGCAAAATGTTGAAATTTTAGCATACTGTGGATACCAAGAAGCTATGGTCAGCAACTGAGAAAGAAAGTAATATACCGACGGAGCGGAACCAACGCTAGAAGCCCTAGGTAAACAATAAAATGTCAAAACCCATAAAAATGATAAAAATATGATAAAAACACTTTTACACCAATACTACAATAAACTGCGCCAGCTGTCGGTCGCCAAACAACGAATACAAGATTCTGTCAGACGAGAAAGAACAGAAGTTTTTACGCAATAGTCAGAAAGAATTTTGAATGGAGTGAAATTGATAAGTCTTAAAATGAATAATGCTAACTCTGAGACCTCTTTGTTGTCATTCTTATTTAACGAACGTGAAGTAAATGGCAGGTATATCGAAGATGCAAAAAAAGCATTTCAGAACTGGAGAAAACTATTCTGATTGGATGAAGAAATAGGTTTGATGTCATTCAAGAAAAAAATAAAGTGGTAACACGTCCAAAGCCCATCAACTCCAACAAAAAGGTCACGAAGGAATTGATTCTACAGGAGCCTAAAATTGAAATTTACGAGGTTCTATCTAATCGAATACAAGATGGTAAAAAGCAGAGCAATGGTGCTTTCCTGACGACCCACTAAAAACACAATCATTTTAAAGAACAACAGAAAAAACCTAAACAATTGTAAATAAAATAGTTGTATTCCAAAATAAACAATTATCGAATCATGAAAAACAAAACCATTACTGTTAGTTATAATACTACTCATCAGTTCATCACTATCGCAAAGCCTTGACAAAACTATATGGACAAGTAAAAACATTTCTATAAATTATCGGATGCCCTATTTATGAGTATTTCAGGGGCGAGTGATGCTCCCTGCAATTGAAAGAGATAGCTTATTACATTCAGACACAGGCAATATATTACCCGTTAGACGAAAAGGGAAATGCAGATATACATTCTTTAGAAGAAGAAACATACCTTGATATGCTGCCTAAAGAAGATTTTTACGAACAAGGAGATTAAACAGAAAAAGAAGCCAGTTTTGTCATTGGCCAAGTATGCGATGCTTATGAAGTCCCAGAAACATGATCCAGAAATCGCTTCAAGATAGGGAAAACATAATTCACCTTATTTTGAAACGGGAATGTTTATCTGCACAGTGACAACCGCAAATGGAGAATGGATTCAATACAATTTAAATTTCCTAAACGGATTAAACCATTATAATAATTCACCAATAAGCTTATCAAATCCGCACTTATAACTAAAAATTATGATGAAAAATCTTTAGAAACATTCGCAAATCTTCTAACAGAAGGCCAACCTAACGGACAACAGGCAAAACACCAAATATTTGAATACGCATCAGTAAATAATTATTATGAATATCGGAATTGGAATAGCCCTATAGGTAACAATCAGTATTAAAATAACTCAAATTATGATGAATTTCATAAAATAGATAAAAAAATCTGAAGTGTGGCACAAACTCGTTGCATTGATAAATAAAAAACCTCACACTGTGAAGGCTAAGTTCTTGGTGGAGAATACGGAGTCGAACCGTACCCTCTTGCCTGCCAGGCAAGCGCTCTAGCCAGCGCTGAGCAATCCCCCTAAAAACTTTTCAAAGAAAGTGATTTATACTAGGTAGTAAAATTTTATGCATCTTCTTGCATTTAATACTCAATACCGGAACTGCCGAATAAAATCCTGAATTTGACAATGGTGTTTTTTTTCCAAAGCAGTTTAAAAGAAGCCTCTTTTTCTTCTTTAAAAAAACACATAACAAAATCAGGAGCTCAGGCTTGAAAATGGTTCTAAAACCCTAAATACGTTCCGTACATTGGGTAAGGGTTAGATGCCACTAATCCCATTAAGCGGTATTTATTTTCAAATCATTCATCAGTGTAAGCCCCTGGTGTTTTAACCAATAACAAATTCAACTTTGAAAACTAAATTTTTCTTAATGATACCAGCGGATCTAAAATTCCTTTTTCTTTTTAAAACGCCTGATTAAAAGCGTTAAAAATAGTTTTTTAATAAGGGTAAAAATAGTTGTCCTTTAGGTACATTTAAGACTTGGAATATTCGTTTGGTTTGATGATTTACCTGACGTATTGCCTAAATACAAGGATTCAATTATGTCGTTACTTTGGGCGAAAGAATAATCAAGTCAAGCCTAATCTTTAATGATGTCTTTAATCGCTATGAATCTCCCATTATATGGTCGGCGCCCTTTTATCTTTAAATTTTGTGCATCACCTTAGGATAATTCTTTAAATCGTGTCTATACGGCGTTTCAGTTACTTTTTCTGCTACTTTCCAAGACTACCTGCTTTTAAGCAGAACAGCAAAACTATCCATCAGCATAAAGTGCGCTGAAAAATGGATGCAACTTCTACCTGCGTAATTGCAAGTTTCAATGAGAATCGGAGAAGTACCCTAATAGGAACCAAGAGTGTTTTCATAACGCAATCTTTATGATTTAAAGATTAAATTTACACAAAAATTGTTAAATGAGCCCGAGCTCAAAGATATCAGAAATTTACCGATATTCTTACTATTACCAAAGCCGTTGTAAAAAGGCAAATCTGGCTATTTACCAATGGAACGAACATCACCCCTCACAAGAATTGTATTTCGAAAAGACCTTGAACGCAAATGAATGTATTTGTGCCTGAAAAAAGCTCAAAAATTATCGCGGTAATGTTTATTTCCTGCCGGTAATGGATTAAAGAATATGACGCTGTAAAATGGTTGTCTCCAAAGTAAATGCTTGTTAATCATGACTGCCATACACCCGCCGATCTTTTCAGTCCCAAGGAATCGCTCAGTCAATTAATGAGATTTTGCAGAAAAATTTGCCCCAGATAAAACCATTGCTTCGCTGCGATAGATACTTTTAGTGAAAATAAAAAATCAACAATTTATAACTCATATGAGGCTATCAAAAATTAGAGCTATTATGTTCCTCGCAAAGTGACATCCCTTTTTATTTGTTATGAATTTAGTAGTCCTAAAATATAATAGTCGGGGTGAAATTCTAGTCCACTTTTAAAAACATCAATAATTAGCTATTCCCTGCTACTATTGCCCGCAATTGCCAGAACCCCTTATGTTCCCGTAACCGATACCGCGATGTTGGTAACTCGAAATTGATGCAATCGAGAATCTCTTGCTGCTGCAGTCTTGTTTTGGGTCATTTTGTATCTATGTTAGATATGGGTGTTAGGGCAAACGGACGGAGTGCACTTATTCCAACTATTATTTCACAGTATTGTAGGCGCTGCAACATGGATGAAGTAAAGTCCTCTACCGCGCCACTAAGCAATTTTTTAAACATCAGTTTAAGATGTTTACTTTTATATCCACCATAATTTTATTCGTAAGAGATATTTTCGACTGTTTAAATCCTTCAAAGGTAAATTTTAGAGATTGTATTGCCTACTATCCTATTCGGGTTGGGTTTCCCCTACGCTTTTTACATTCCGCCGTCATTGGGGATTTTTAGAGAATTGCAAAACACCTATTACCCTATCTGCCTTATTGCCATTACTGGGCATGTTAAATGTTGTTTTTTAATTTTCATATTGGGTTTTCGAGTTTGAACGGTTTAATTGGATCTAATGAATATGGAGGGCGGCGTTGAGCAAGTTTAATTGCACAAGCGGTTATGGCGTCAATGGGCTTCCTATTCTTTTAGTAAATAACCTCTATTCCGTTACAAATTTAAAATTCCCTTGCATCGCAGAAATTAAAAACGATCATTTTTTAACTGAGTCTTTACTTTCATTGTACTGCCATGCTCTGTGCCTAAATAGCGCTTTAAATTTTAGCCGTAGGGAATCCACTGCTTTAGGGGATCACCATACTCGCGCTCATACATTGCTATAAATTATGGCTTTTTCTGCCTTTTTTATGACTGCTATTCCGCAGCCTGGGAAATAGTAATTTAGTGATGCTTTTAGGCGCAAAGGATTGAATAAAGGGCTGCAATCTTTTAACCTAAAAAAATATTGACCTATGGACTACTGTCAGTTTTTGTTTATGCTTGTTGATTTAATATTTTACAAGCCTATTGGTCAAAATATTCCTCGGATTGATACCCAGTTTTTGACCCGGCTGTTTATAGTTTGTCTTTTTTATCGTCATCATCGGCCTGCCCTATAAACGCCGTTGCCTTTATTTATGACGGGTATATTTAAAAGTGTTTAGGAGAAGATGAAAATATTTGAGAAACACCTTCTTTGGCAACCTTTGTTTAAGTTTTAATACTACCTTTGTTGTTATAGCGCTGCATTTTGAATTAGAACTTACTTTGGTATTTGGATGCATTTAACCGTTTGGCATGCCTCCATGGTCGCGGCGGTTCATCTAGTACTAGAATTTAGAAAAATTAGGCCTATGACTAGGCATTCGTACATAAAATATGCCTCCGTTTAAGGCGTTCTATGGCTTAACAAAATGGTACTTTTGATGCAATTGAAGCAGCAAGACCACATCAACGAGAAAATGGGAGTCTTATACCCAAATTAATCAAAAAATAGCGACCATAGAATTTGGTCATTCCTCTGCTAGGTGAAACTCATTTGTTATGAATTATTAGATCCGATTGCCGCTGAATTTTGATCTGCTTCCCTGAAAATGATGCAGTGAATATCATCATTTTAAAATCGGAAGTCATCAAGGCTTTTTGTGCGGGGCTTCTTTTTGATGAATTAGTGCGGCCTCGACCCTAGAGGAAGGTAAAATTTTTTAATGGATTTGCTAAGGTTATTCAAGTGCCAATGCGAAACTTGCAAAAAAGTCATCATCGTTGCGTGTCAAGGAAAAAGCCGTAGCGGTGGGTGTTGATTAAGCCTCTGCTGTGATATGTTTTTGCAAGAAAGTGCTTCTATTCGTGTTGTCCAAATTAACCCATTGGTATTGCCGCCCTTTTGTTATGCTCCGCCTGGTCACGAAAATAGGAACTGCCTGGTTTGGCGGAGCTATCACTGAGTCGCAACGGAATGGAAATCGCCTATTGGGCAGAAAGAAAAAGGACTTTATGCCATCAAGGTTTTTTGAGGCATTGGTGACCTAGATAAAAGACTTAGAATTTTTGCTGTAACCTAGCGAAACTACACAACCCACAGCACTCATTGAGTGGAAAAAAACATACTTTGGAAAATAACAGAACATTGGGCAAACCATTATTACCAAAAGAAGAAGCTTGCATAACAGTACAAATTAGCCTTATCCCGAATTCACTAAAATGCCACTGTCAAAATTTTAAAAAGTAATATCCTTCAGGAGATTTTCGTTATTTTAATTCAATTAGGTATATGAGACAAATTTGCATTTTTTTAAACAGTAGTACTTTTTGCCGATAGCCTTGCTTGCTGTCGGCAATGGTTATTTTTATAAACCGCTTTAGAATCAGAAGAAATACAGAAGAAAATAATTTACTCCGCTATTGGTTTCTAACGATTTGAGCGTAAACGCGCTTGGTTTCTGCCATCCAAAGAAATAAAAAGAAGTAAATAACCATTGCCATTTTGGGGTTGCACAGAGCTGAGCCTTAGTTAAATTGCTGCCTCCTTTCTTAAACATCCACGAAAGTTATTTACGCAATATCCTTATTGCGTTTCCTGCTCTTAAACTAAGGCAAAAATGATACTTGTTGTACTGAAAAGTGAAAAACGCCGCATGGTTTTTTAAGTCTAGTAATGAAGTAATCTTAGATTACAAAGCAATTAATTTTGAAACTGGTCCATGGCCGCTTTATGCTAGATGGTAAATGGCAGACATGTACATGGCCACAGCACAAACTTTCCGGTAACGTTATGGTCAGCCAAATAAAATAACACAGCGATGTAAATAGATGGTTGATTGATGGGCGATCTAAAAAGAAATTGTCAAAAGAAGAAATTGTTGATCAGTTTGATCAATGCTACGGTGTTTAATAAAAATACCCCTCTAAATGTTGAATCGCCAAGAATTAACCGGATCGCGGCCATGAAGTTATTTTAGCGATACGCAGCCAACAATGACGACTATGGTCTCGATTTTGCCCGCTCGAATAAAGCGGCCGCTACCTAAAAATATGAATTACTTTCTCTTAAAACCTGCAAGAAACTGAAACTTCTTTTGCGAATGGTATGCCCAGTGAAATATGCTTTTAACTTCTTGTATATGACTTCGCCTCCGTCACAAGCGGGAGATTAATTTATAATCCATAAAATGCAATCCATACAAATACCCAGTAGGTAAAAAGTTATTTCTCTAGTGACAACGCACTTGAGCGCCCTTACTATGGAACAAAGCTACCCCCCGCCGAACAAGAAATGTTATAGCTTTGGGTTAGATGAAGTTAAGCAGAATGCGCTGCTATTTCTTCTATTAGGTTGATTTGTTCGATTTTGTGAATATAAAACAGTGCCCCAAAAGGTTTACCAGAACTTAAGGGAAAATAGCAAAATGCCGATTTCAGGCATTCCCCATTTATCTTTTTTTGTTGGCAATCATCCATGGGTGAACAGGTTATTTGAAGAAAATGGGTATTCCTGCGTTTTCACGAACCTCAGCAAATTAAATTTATAGGTCACTGAGCGGATCGAAGTGAAAATGCTTTTTTATTGGCCATGGGTGCTGCTTAGCCCCAATGACAAGGGCTAAACGTATGAACAGGTATTTGTACATCCACTTCTAAATGCTTTTTCGATGGTACATCTGATTTAGGCGTTCGCTTGGCAATACTTATCGGTGAAAAATAATTAATTTCTGGCGATGAAGCAACGCTAAAATTTTTTAGGCGAGCCAAAACGAATGGCTCGGTACATCTGCCAAACGAAAGTAGAAACTAACACCTACGATTTTTGTTTTGCAACCGTCATTTAACCTCTTGAATAGGCGGTTAAATGATACGGCCACCTATATCAATTTAGGTGTGGAAAAGAAGATGGACTGGGTCATTATCCCTATGCCGTTTGGTGATTGCGGGAAAACTGGTTTGGTAGAGTGTCTTAAATAAATTCTATTTCTTTGTTACAACCCATTTTAAAATCATTTTGTTTAAGCATCAAACGCGTCCAGCTATAAAATCTACAACAATCTATTCTCAAGATAAGGAAATACATGTTTTCTGTTCTTGATGTTAATGATGTCTATTAGGTTTTTTTTGGATAAAATAAAGTGATAATAAACAAATGCCGCTTTTATGAAAAATAATTCTCTAAATGGGACTGCATCTCATAAGCCATGAGGAGTTTTTCTGGAAATTGAAATCTATAAAAAACGAGATATCTCTGGTTTTATAGGTAATTAATAAAGACTATTTTCCATTAAAAGCCAAGAGAGTTTACTTTGGGTCTAAAAGCGGAACCGCGGGTTTCCGCGGTTTACGTCGACTAGGTCATTCAGATCTAACCGTAAGCGGCACTCCTCCACCATCTTTATGATAATTTCGGCAAATACTTTCAAGTACAAAGTGCTGTTTTTCATTGCTTATATAAAGAAATAATGTACCTTAATGAGATCCATTGATTTTTTAGCAATGGTCCTGATTGCCAACTTTTAAAAGATAATATCTAATCAAACTACAAGCTTCTTTTTCATGCTGCATAATCATCTTGCAAGTCGAAGCTCCCGTAATGGGTTTTGATTTTTAACCCCTATATGCAACAATTATTAGTGTACGGTACCCCCCTAACATAACCGCCAAGGCGCACACAAAAATACGTGCTGCGCATGCCACTCTCAAGCACCAAGCTCATTTGAAGACCCTACAACATTGAATGAACGCTCCACACGACCCGCATATTGGTCTGGTGTTTAAGTGGAAATGGTTTGTCCGCACTAACCATTGGAGATACCAATCAAGACCCCTGAAAAATAAGTGCCAGAACACTCAACCACATAGGAATTTAGAAGCTCAAAATGACATACAGACGCCCAAAATTCCAAAAATAGAAATCAGCAATTTCTACCCTGTTTTTTGTTATAGTATATCTAGGTTTGTCGCCACCATCGTTATAATCTCGCCGAAAGAAAGCGCGGGCATTTTAAAATCGGAATCCTTTTGGTCCTGCTCTAAAACACTTTGGCAAAACAGCAAAAAAATAGCCACGGCACCTCTCAACAATACAGCAATCATGTCTAAGGTCCATGCCCCCTAAATATTACTTTATCATTAAACACAAAGCGAAGTCTCTGCTTTTAAGGCTTTTCTTTTACGGTTTCTTTTGAATCTTTATTTAAAACCGGTTTTTTACCAACTTTGGAATACAAAAATTAAAGCTAGTAACTACACAAGCATATGATTCCCTAAACGTAGTAATGAACACCAATCCATGCAATTAAAACCCTCCACACAAAGCTTCCAAAAACATTAGCAGCCTTTCCAAGTGCTCGCTGCTGCCACGTCCGCAAGTCATTAGGATAGAATTTTTAGGTACCAATCAGTGCCATAAGCGAAAAGTTAAGTGGGAACCAAAAAAGGCTCTCAAAACATTCGCCAAAAAATACTAAGAGCCCAATAAATGCCATATAGAAGCCTGTTGCCGTTTTTCCCAAGACGAATTTCTATTTGTTTGTGGGTTGGGGGGGGAAAAAAAAAAAGGGGGGTTTTTGTTAAGCCAAACAGCCCAAAGACTTATTACTGAAGAATAATGCAATACATCTGAGTACAAATAAAGTTCCGTTTTCTTTTTTAAATCAGCGAGCCCACCAAACTCACACCAATGCCCCTCTGCAAATGGAGCTAAAAAAAATGCTTGGTAAAAATTCACAAAGGGCCCAATAATCGACCGCTAGTGCTCAAAGGGTCCTTCTGTTTAGTAGTATAGAGCGTGGTGCCCATTCGATGACTACGAATTGCATAGCACCACGCCAAAAAACTAGTTGCGACTCTTACCACTAAACAATAATATTGAATTCTTTAACCGTACCGCCGGCGGTAAGATCCATCAAACTTTGCTCAAAAAATAATTTTCAAAGGTAAGTACGCTGTTTCAATTGTTAATAGGATCTTTTTGCGTAAGCAATGTGATGTGTGACTATTTTAAGAATTCTTTTATAACGCAAGATTTTATCATACCTTTATATAGAAAATAATCTGCATGAGCTATTAGCAATGTTATAATCTGGCTTGCTTAGATAAAAGCTTTAAAAACTAGGTCTTTTCAAGAATTAATTTAGTTTATCATCTAATTTGTAAAGACACTCTTGCAACATCTAAAAAATCTTTTCATTATTCTGCAATAGTCATTCAGAATATTCACTTGCTTTTTAATAGCTGTTGAACCTCCTGGCCGATATATTTCTTTACCCGTCTTTTTATCATGAAAATAAAGAGCGATTTTGGAAATTTCAAATCTCACTTATCCCTTCATATTTGATGCTTGTGAATTTGGTAAAATTTCAATTCTTGTAAAGATGATTTTAAGGACGCTAAGGTTAATGATCTAGTTCTGTTAATTTCCTTTTTATCCTCAAGGTAAGCCACATTCAAACCATTTGTGCAACCATCGACAAGGTTGTTCCTTGAAAAGTACAGAGGTCACGTGAACATATAAATACAATATTAACAAATCATTATTTCGCTTTCGATTCTGCTAATAGCGGTTCAGGTGGCAAATACTAAGGTAGGAACAGCACCACGTAAAACCAACCCAAGATCATATAAAAACTTCTTCTTAGTTTCATCTTAAAAAATAGGTAAAACTAAGAAAAACACAATAGGCCTGAGCTGATAATAATAAGGAATTTAAATTAAGAATTTCCAATACCTATATAAGGAACAATTTGGAGAAAGGAAAAACAAAGCAAGCCTAGGTAAGGAATAAACAATTTGCATAACCAAGCCCAAACCATCCAAACACTTTTAAGATGTCAACTTTATGTATCAGATCTGATTACCTAAATAGCACCGCACAAATGTAAATAGCAAGAAACGCATTACCGCCAACCAAAATCATAAATGAAAATGTTAATGAACATAAGGCAATATCGCTAATACTGATAAAGACCTTCCAAGAATCGAGCTTAATTGTGTTGATAACTAATTTGCTAAGCATTTCCAAAACCAAAACCGGCAATACGCCGATGATCATTGGGTTGAAGAAATAAAGGTAGTTAAATGCTGGCGATAACTTTGATCTTGATTAACGACCAGGTCAAAAAAAAAAGCAATAGTTAATACAATAAGCATTGATCATACTTCACTTTTACTCTAACGTATGGTCCCCTAAGGTTAGACTTTAGCGCAAGACTTTTTGATCGAAAGAATTGAAACTACTGGGCTGCGTCCTGTAGAAGAACAATAGATCCTAAGCAAAAGGCCTTCAATAAATTGTGGAAAGTCGGTAAAATTTAGCGCACTACCAATTACCTACCGATACTGCTGTAAAATAGAAGCCTAAAGTGGATAGTGCAATACCTTTCTTTAAGTCACAGGTAATAGAGACCGAATTGTGTCAAGACCCCTGAAAACCAAAATAAAATTAAGCGCAACTTCCAACAAATTGCGCAAGTTTTGGATCCGTTATAAAATATACCCATACCGTTCGAACCTGCCAACATCCAATAGCTACAAAAACAGCAGTAAACATGGGTACTCCAAATTATGTGAATTTTACTTGCTAGTAATCACTTGCAAAAGCAACAAAGAACCTATTAATAAAGGTTCAATCGTTAATTCATTTACTTATTTCTAAATATTGTATGCATTCAAGTTATATACTATATTTAAGCCCAATGAACACAAAAGTGGTTTCTTTAATTTGTATCGCCTTTAAATAGAAATTTATTGCCTAGATCCCTTCAAGCTTCATGCCAAACTGATATTTTTCCTTTCACTCGTTTTCAATCAATGCAAAAAACAGCACTAAAGGGTTTTTGCTGTGATATAGTGTTGTTTATCGCCTAAATTAAAAACCAATGCATTGATTGGGCCATAATCGTTTTGGAGAACGCACTTTAAACATGTTTTCTTCAGTCCTACCCTTTCGCGTAACAGAATCTTTGATGTTTTCTGCCATAAAACAGGCCGCCATATTCCCCGTGCCACCCAAACGGTGCAAATGTGGTTGATAATCGCATAATTTAGGGTTGATTGTCTTTTCAGTTCAATGAGGTATCAACCAAAATTTCAGGGATGAGCAAGTTTGGGTCAATGGTTTTTTTCGGAAACATACTTTGCTCGAACTGGCTTTTAAAAGCTGCATATTGCATTCCCCAAAAGTGTGAGTCCCCGCTGCATATTTATGCTCCGCCAAATTGTTCTATATATTCGCACAAGCTTCTAAAGCATTGTACACATCAAACCCTTTTAACAGACGTGCCTGAAGCGGCTAATTTGTCACCACTTTTAGTAAAAACAAAGGTGAGGTCGAGTAATGAGGTTCGGTAAGCGCGAGGCTACAATCCCAATAACACCTTTGTGCCATGTGTCTTTATACCTACAGGATGTAAAGTCCTTTTCTCTCTATGGGCTTTATCTGAGTTAAAGCTTCTTGGCTAATTTCTGATCTAAACCACGCCGATCCAAATTAAAATTTCTCAATTTCTGAGGCAGTTTTTTTGGCTTTTTCTGGATCTGTTTCAGTGAGGAGCAGATTTATCAGCGATATTGGCCGTGTTCCATTCTCCCTGCGGCATTATTCTGGGAGGCGATGATAAAACAACATCGGTTAATAGTGAGTACTGTTTCTTTATCATGTGATAATCGCCTAAACCCGCTTCTAGGATTGGCTGTTTATCCCTGTAACCCATGGTAGGCCAAGACTCTATTTCTCCGGTTATGGCACAATTCCGCACCGATAGCCGTTGCCACTACCTCTCAATATGGGATAAAATCGGTAATGCTTTCTCCATTTCTAGCGCCTAAAGCTTGAATTAATTTAACAACACTCACGCCGCAACCGCACAATTCATCATGAAGGATAGGTGCACATCGCTTGCTTTGGATCTAAAACAAGCAATGGCATTGGGTAACGCTCACCAGGACGGTGGGTGATGCAAAATAATAAAGTCGAAATTTTTTTTCTTTGGCATAGCTACCTTTTCAACTCGCCTTTACGCACAATCAAGGGCAATTGATTAATGACAATTATTGTCTTCAGCAAATGGCGAAGTACCTGATACGTAACCGCGTATGGCCTTCGGTGAGTATTTCGGTTGCTGTATAGTAGGGTGGCTCATGTGGGATAATAAGGTCAATAAATAGCGAAGAAAACAAGGGCCTACAGCCGTTGTGCCATCCAGCATCAATAATCACCAAAGACTAAGATATTTTCTCCTGCCCCGCGCATCGCGTTTCAATGCGAAGCCACAGCGATATCCATGGTCTTTCATCAAAAAGGATCATGCAAATGACTAGTTCTGGTCTAAAAATAATTTAGGTCGTCAATAAGTAGTCAATGCCTCGTTGTACATAATTGCGCTATCAAAGGATCATCCTAAAGCTTTTCTCGAGGATTTTGACTTTTTTCTTCATTTCAAGGTTTGCCTTTATGGTGCCAGCCGCATTAGTTGATATCTATATTTAATGCTTAAAATTGAATTTGCAGTTCCGAGTGATTTCTTTGAATGCGATACGAAAAGAAATTTTATAGAAGAACCTTAATACATTAAAAGGGTTCTCTATAAAATTTTCTCCACTGCGTTTCCGAAAAATCACTCGAACTGACTTTGTGATTTTTTTTGAACTGAACTCCTTCCATGTTTCTGACTCAAAGTGTGAACTTTGAACTTGCTTTGAACTTTAATTAGTTTTTTATGAGTGAAAAAAATGTCTTAATATCGAAGTCGCCAAACCTTGGCGAAAACATTTCCATACGCCACATAATTTGTTTAAAATTTAGATCAACCACTAAATAAAAATCCGA
>Ga0163217_1038901_pt1 | contig 17327 bp, 18 predicted proteins | sample SynspAceP_FD_185933 | JGI IMG/M metagenome (GOLD analysis project Ga0163217, IMG submission 185933) | Saline lake microbial communities from Ace Lake in Antarctica - Synechococcus sp. Ace-P (PacBio error correction) | ecosystem: Environmental > Aquatic > Non-marine Saline and Alkaline > Saline ...
ACGCCAAGGAAGAATTCCCCAAACCCCTCCAAAAGGACACCGGGTCCCCGCCCCTCCGCAGAAAAATGGAATTTTCGCAAGGCCCCCGAAAGTCCAAACCTCAGGGGCCCCAGAAAATCCTTTTCCGGCCCTGGTTACCCCCAACATCCAAAACCTCAGCACTCAGCAAACAAGCCTTTCCAAGGCTCAGCAAACAATACCGCTTCAGAGCAGCAAGCGATTGGCAGCTTTCTCCAACCCCGGAGGCCAACCACCGGAAATTTTGCGCTTCGGCGGCCCAAAAGATGAAAAACATCAGCAAAATCAAAACCCTGGGGATCTTTTTTTCTGAAATCAATCCCCAGCGGGTTGGCCCCAGATTTCGCCAGGGCCCGTGACCAATTCGAGCAGGCCCAGAAACCAGTACCTGATTTTGCCCTGCGGTGATCTCAGGCCTGCAGGTGGCCCAAGTTCCCCTACTTCGATCTGCAAACTCCCTTCCGATGAGAAACGTGGGCATTGGCCAAGTAAATCGGTCGCGAAGCGGTCTTTTGGTCAGCCTGCGCGATGCCCAAAAGGGGCCCCCGCTTCCAGGCGGGTGTCCTCCACCAGCTGGAGGGTGCCTCCCCAGGCCCGCAAACCCAAGCTCGCCCGCGACCAGCAGCTGTTGACACGGCCCTTGGCCACAAGTCCGTGGCCCGTCGCCAGACCCTGGCCTCCTTTTCCTTGATCTCCCCCAGGACGTCACCCCAACGGCCAAAGGAGCGCTGCCCGGGTGCTGGCTTTCCTGGTTGGCCCTCGCTGCAGGAAAGGCATCGTGGGGCTTTGCCCTAACGCCTTCCGCGAAGAACTCGAACCAAGATGCATTCTCGATATCTCAAATCTGCCAACAGCAGCGCCAATGTTTTTCAATCGGGGCTGTTCAGCCGTTCTTGAAAGCCATCGTTAATAAATTTTGGCTGGAATCGATTCAACGGACAAGACCCAACGTGCCCGGCAGGGACAATCCATCAGCGACGAGCATCTTCACTAATAACTTTGAACAACCGCCATCGGCCCTCATCTGAGCTTGGTCGCTTTTGATGGCGGGCGCGGCCGCCGCTGAGTATCGCCTAGCAGAAGCAGGCGGCTGAGGAAAGCCGCTTCCGTTTCGCCAGTCGGCGGGATTCGATCCGCCAGGAGGTGGAAACCAGCTTTTAATGAGCTGCTCAAAAAAAACAACCGTGACATTGCCACCACAATCCCGGAAGTGGATTTCCTCCCGCGAGGCGCTGAGGCTTGGCCCGCCTGCGTTTCCAGGCCGGTGTCAAACCCAGCAAGCGGGAAGGTGGTGGAACAGGCCAGCGCGATCTCAACAACGCCGAAGTTCGTTTACGCCCGCTCGGTCACGCGACTACAACAGGCGGCTGGCTGAATTGAGGAGAGACACCGGCCTTCGACCAAGCTTCGCGCCCTCTGCAAAAGCCAACCGGTCCTGCCGTCGGTCAAGCCCCAAGGCTGACCCAACCACCCAGATCCGATGAACCTCTGCCCTTGCAAATCGGGCTTGCCCAAAGGCGGATTCGATCCTGTGATTCGTTTCACGCGCTTGGCCTTTGATAAGGTCACTGCGGCGTTCGCCTCCGCCCCCGATGATCCCGCGGAAGCTTCCGGCCCCGGCTCTCGATTCCCCAGCAACCTTGAGGCTCGGACCTGGTTTCAGGCTTGCCTTTGGTTTTCTGGCCGTGGGTGTTTGCCGGTTTGCTTGAAATCCGGCGTCTGCTCAGGCGAAGCTGGGCTTTCCCGCCCCTGCTGGTGGGTGGAGCTCTGGCCTTTCGAAGGCGAGTTGTGGCCCCTCTCAGGGTCCCTGTTCGGAACAAATCTCCGCATCGCCATTACGTTTGCGGGCGCCAACCCGCACCCCTACAATCTGGTTGGGAGCGGCCTGTTTTCTGCGCGCTGGCCATGCTGGGTGGTGCCGCTCAACTTCCGCCTTCGGCCGGGGCTTTCTACGCCCAGGATTTCCCCAGGCGGTCGTGATCGGCATTGGTGCTGCTCTGCGGCCTGTTCGCCTGCTACGGCCTGGCGGTTGTCGATGCCAGCACGGCCTACCTGGCCCTGGTTGATTGGATCGCACCACGCGAGCAGCAACGCTCCAGGGCCGTCGCATCAATCGGTGCATGCTCACTGTCGGGATTGTTCACTGGGCCATTTCGATTGCCCTCAGCCCTGCGCAAGCCTCGATGGGGTAGCGATCCCGGCGTGCTTGAAGCGGTGCTGTCCCCCTTCCTGGTTGCTCGCCCTGTTGGTGTTCGCCGATTCACCCTTCTGGCCACCGGGGCGTGGAGCGCCTCCAGCGCTTGCCAGCGCCTTGAAGCCGCAGCGCCGAACGGGAAGACGCCGTCACCATGGGCCGGGGCCTGGGGCCTGATCACCTCCAGCCGTCAGGTGGCTGTCTTCTTTCTGTTTGTCACCCTGTTCACCCTGGCGCTGTCCTTCAAGATCCCGGTGCCTGGAAAGCTATGGAGCGGAGGTGTTCGCAATGCCGATTGCCGCCACGGCCGGTCTCAATGCGCTTCTGGGTTTCCGGCACCCTCGTTGGCCTGCTGCTTGGCTGGCTGGTGGATCGTTCCGCGCCTGGGACCGGCTTGGCCACGGGCCGGTTGGGCTGCCAGCTGATCGCCGGCTTGCGTATGCTGCTGCTGTGCTGGCCGGGCTGCACCGCCCAGGTGAACGGTTTCTCAAGAACGGTGATACTGGTCTTCGCCTGGCCTCGGGATCGGACCAAACAGCAAGACGCCTTTGTCTGATGCTCGATCTCACCTTGCGGGGCCGCCGGGAAACCTTCTTGGCGTCTGGGGATTGGCGCCAGGCCTTCTGCGCGGGCCAATGGCCAAATTGCCTGGGGGCGGGCTTGCTGGATCCTGTGGCCGGTCCGCTCAAGGTCGTCCGCAGGGGGCCTTTCTGCCCTTCGGCCGCTGGTGCTCAGCTTGAGGCCCTGATGGCCAATCGGGGCGTTGCTGGTGCTCTCAGGCCTTGAAACCTGCGTCGGCTTCAAGAGGAACACCGGCCGCCAGCCTTTCGCAAAGTTCTCTCGCTCGAGCTCGGATGAACCGGGCGTCCTCCGCTGCTTCCCTGGGCCCGGAGGCGTGCCCATCCATTCCCTCATCGGATCAGGTGGCCTGACCGTCACGCCTTGACCTTCGGGCAGCCCACACCGGAAGCCAAAGCCCGGATGGCAGCTTGATCCACGGCCTGTGGACCGCTGGAGTGACGAACACCCCTCGTGTGCGGCCTGGGCGCAAGCCTTTCATCCGCGGTGGAAGGGCGTGGCTCAGTGAGGAAGGCGACAAGCGCCTTCCCAGCTCGGCCGGCTTATTGGGTTGTCCGATCCCTCGATGGCACCACCAAACTTTGCGGCGGAATCCCCTTACTGGGGCGATTTTCCCCCTGGCGCGCCTTTGAGGGGCGTTCCGGTGCTGGGCGATCCTGGATTGCCGCCCCTCCGGCAACGGATTCGTGGCGAATGCGGGCCAGGGGGGCTTGGCGCAACGGCAAACGGCTGTTTTGCCGGCGCCTTCCAAGCAGATGGCCGCTCGATCGGTTTGCGCCTCTGCTCTGCAGCCGTTCCCATCGGCGTTCTCTGCAGAAGCTGCCGGGATCGCGCTTTTCCCGGCAAGAAATTCGCCTGCTGGGTGTGGCCAGCCTCAATCTGGGTCCAGCGTGGCCATGGGGCAGAACGTGGCAAGCTCTGGAGGCCAACGCCCGAAGAATCTGGGATCCTGGCGGCCGCCTGGCTGGTGCTCTCCGAGTTGGGCTGCCCTTTGCGTTGGTTGCAGAACAGTCCGGAAGCCCTTGAGGCCTGGCGCCAACCTCGCGGACAGTGATTTTCCTGTTGCTGGCCGGCAAGGATCCAGCCACCCTGGATGTGTTCATGCCCTGGGGCGAGGCCGCTGCTGAGCCGCTGACCTGGTTGGTTGGGTGCGGTTTCAGGCCGTTTTAGGTTGTCCCTCCTGTGCTAACATTTTCGGACTGCGCAGGAGCCGCGAGCGAGTGCTGCAGAACCGAACAGAGAAAGAAAGGCGCAAGCCAACGATGCTGTAAGGTTTTTCAAAAGCGGTTGAAGAGACCGGCCGAGTCGTGAGCCTGAAGAGGGCCCCGGAGCGACGCAACCTGGACAAAAGAAAAAGTTTTAGGAACCGAGACGCCTTTTGCTCGTTGAGGTCTTGGCTTGTGAGCGTGAGTGAGCGAAGCGAAAGCGACGTGAATTTACGTTTAGCAGGCTGGGGTTTTTTAACGAAACGAGCAGCAAAGGTGTGAAGGTCCCCGTCAAAAAAAGAAAACAAGGTCAGCTTGTTTAGTTGGGATGTTGGCCAAGTAAGCGGCTTCACGGGTGTTGGCAGGCGATGAAAAAAGTTCCAATAGAGAAGACTGCGACCGGAATGCTGAGTGATTTGGAAAGTCATTGATGCGCTGGTTTGTTGCTGCAAGGTGATGACGAAGGTGGTTTGATGCCTCCTCGAACCCTTCCTTGCGAGAAGGAGGCCCTGGGTGAAAGCGATTAATCCGTAAGGTAAGGCGATTTGTTCAGTGGCGGCACTGGTTGCGATTGGTGAGATTAGTTAAAAGAAAACCGAAAGTTTTAGGTTGGTTGAGCTTGGTTACAGGACGAGTGACTAAACCGAGAGTTTGATCCTGGCTCAGGATGAACGCTGGCGGCGTGGCTTAACACAATGCAAAGTCGACGGGCCTTCGGCTAGTGGCGGACGGGTGAGTAAACGCGTGAAGAATCTGCCCTCAGGAGGGGATAACAGCTGGAAAACGGCCTTGCTAATACCCCATATGCCGGAGAGGTGAAACGATTTCGCCTGAGGATGAGCTCGCGTCTGATTAGCTTTGTGGTGAGGTAATGGCTCACAAAGGCATCGATCAGTAGCTGGTCCTGAGAAGGAATGATCAGCCACACTGGGAAACTGAGAAGGCCCAGACTCCTACGGGAGGCAAAGCAGTGGGGAATTTTCCGCAATGGGCGGCAGCCTGACGGAGCAACAGCCGCGTGAGGGACGAAGGCCTCGTGGGCTGTAAACCTCTTTTTCTCAAGGAAGAAGACATGAACGGTACTTGAGGAATAAGCACGGCTTAATTCCGTGCCAGCAGCCGCGGTAATACGGGAGTGGCAAGCGTTATCCGGATATATTGGGCGTAAGCGTCCGCAGGCGCCCAGAAAAGTCTGTTGTTTAAAAAGTGGAGCTCAACTCGCATCCAGGCAATGGAAACTAAACTGTAAACTGGGCTAGAGTGTGGTAGGGCAGAAGGGAATTCCCGGTGTAGCGGTGAAATGCGTAAGATATGCGGAAGAAACCGTGGCGAAGGCGCTCTGCTGGGCATAACTGAACGCTCATGGACGAAAGCTAGGGGGAGCGAAAAGATTAGCAATACCGCCTGTAAAGTCCCTAGCCGTAAACGATGAACACTAAGGTGTCGGGAGAAATTATCCTCTGGGTTGTCGTAGCCAACGCGTTAAAGTGTTCCCGCCCTGGGGAAAGTACGGCACGCAAGTGTGAAAAAACTCAAAAGGAATTGACGGGGGCCCCGCCCACAAAGCGGTGGAGTATGTGTTTAATTCGATTGCAACGCGAAAGAACCTTACCAGGGCTTTACATCCTGCGAACCCCTGAAGAGATCGGGGGGTGCCTTCGGGGAACGCAAGTTGACAGGTGTGGCATGGCTGTCGTGCAGCTCGTGTCGTGAGATGTTGGGGATTAAAAGTCCCGCACGAGCGGCAACCCAACGTCCTTTTAGTTGCCAGCCATTTAGTTGGGCACTCTAAGAGAGACCGCCGGTGATAAACCCCGGAGGAAAAGGTGTGGATGACGTCAAAGTCATCATGCCCCTTACGTCCTGGGCTAACACACGTACTACAAGCTAACGGACAAAGGGCAAAGCCAACTCGCGGAAAGAGCTAAGCAAAATCAATAAACCCGTGCCTCAGTCAATTCGTAGGCCTGCAACTCGCCTACGTGAAGGAGAGAATCGCTAGTTTAATACGCAAGGTCAGCAATATGGCGGTGAATACGTTCCCGGGCCTTGTACACACCGCCCGTCACACCATGGAAGTTGGCCCCATGCCGAAGTCGTTTACTCCAAACCCGTAAGGGGAGGAGGACGCCGAAAGGTGGGGCTGAAATAACTGGGGTGAAGTCGTAACAAGGTAGCCGTAACCGGAAGGTGCGGCTGAATCACCTCGCTAACAGGGAGACAAAAGATTTTGATGTCTGACCCAATTTGTGGTGAGGCCAAAGTCCTGTCATCTCGAATGGATAATCGGTACCGTCGATGACTTAGCTGAAATGAACATGGTGGTGACCAGCAATGGGTGTCAATGATGGGGTGTCAGTTTAAGTTTTATCTGTTCCTAAACTTTGTTCTAAAGGTTCAACAACCCCAACAAGGGTTCCCCTGGGCCATTAGCTCAGGTGGATTTAGAGGCGCACCCCTGATAAGGGTGAAGGTCCCTGGTTCAAGTCCAGGGATGGCCCCATTCGTGTTTGGGGGTTTTAGCCTCAGTTGGTAAAGCCGCCTGCTTTGGCAAAGCAGGATGTCAAGCGTTCGAGTCGCGCTAACCTCCACTGACCAAAAACCTTCCTTTAAGCGAAGCAACAGGAAGAAACTTTGATGGTGAGACCTAGATTTTTTTTTGCTGTGAATGATTCAGCTTCCTTTCATTTGATTAGATTTAGAGTCATTCTATTGATTTATTTTTTGACATAGATTCTACTAGAGTTAATTTTTAACATTTTTAAATCCATTGAAAAGACGCTGGACTCTTGCTCTGTTGCTGTAAGGCTGATGAGTGGTGTTCAGCAGAACTTGACAACTGCAATAGGTAAGTCTGAAAATATTAAGGCATCTCATAGGAATGCTCATTCCAGATCCAGTGATACTCATTGGCTTGGAAAAATCGCTTTGCTTGGTGAGCGCGAGCGGATGGCGTGTTGCTGGAGGAGGAATTGAGAGTTCTAAACGTAAGAGCCGGAGACTTGCAAAATGGTTCCTGGTTGTTGCCGAAAAAACAACTGGTTGGATCTTGTTTTTTACCTCTGAAGTCTTTAATATTTTTTAATCCTTGTGGTTTGAAAGGTTGCAGAGCTGATGAATGGTAAAACCGGAGTCTGCGTACAACGCAAAGCAATGCTGTGTGGAGAAAACATTGGTAAGCTACAAAGGGCTCACGTGGAATACCTGGCACACCAGAGGCGATGAAGGACGTAAGTTTAACCTGCCGTAAGTCTCGGGGGAGCTGGAAACACCGCTTTGATCCGGGAATTTCCGAATGGGGCAACCCTAGACGGCCAGCTGAATCCATAAGGCTGGCTCGAAGCACCCAGCGAACTGAAACATCTTAGTAGCTGGAGGAAAGGAAAGTAAAAACGACTCCCTGAGTAGCGGCGGCGAGCGAACGGGGACGAGCCTAAACCGATGGTTTTCGGACTCATCGGGTTGTGGGGAGCAGCAAATGTGGACCAGGGACGTTTAGAGGAAGCGTTTGAAAAATGGCGCGCCAAAGAAAAAAAAAAAAGAAAAAAAAAAAGGGGGGGGTTTTTGGGGGGGGGGGGAAAAAAAAAGGCCCCCCCCGGTACTCGAAACGAAAACTGGCCCTAGCTGTATCCCGAGTAGCACGGAAAGCACGTGAAATTCCCGTGTGATCCGCGGAGGACCACCTGTAATAGGCTAAGTACTCCTGTGGTGACGCGATAGCGCAACAGTACCCGCGAGGGAAAGGTGAAAAGGAACCCCGGGAGGGAGTGAATAAGAACATAAGAAACCGTGAGCTTACAAGCAATGGGAGGTCCTACTCATAGGATGACCGTGTGCCTGTTGAAGAATGAGCCGGCGAACTTATAGGCACTGGCGGTTAAACCGGAAATGGGTTGGAGCCATAGCGAAGCGAGTCCCTGAATAGGGCGATCGTCAGTGTTTTAATTAGACCGCGAACCCTGGGGGTTGATCTAACCCATGGCCCCAGGAATGAAGCTTGGGTGATACCAAAGTGGAGGTCCGAACCGGACTGGTGTTGAAAAAAAGCCAGCGGATGAGCTGTGGTTTAGGGGTGAATGCCAATCGAACCCGGAGCTAGCTGGTTCTTCCCCGAAATACGTTGAGGCGTAGCGTTTTAGTGCTAATAGCAGGGGTAAAGCACCGTTCGGGTGCGGGCTGCGAGAGGCGGTTACCAAATCGATACGAACTCTGAATACCACTGTGTGAAACTAGGCAGTCAGACTGTGGGGGATAAGCTCATGGTCGAAAAGGGAAACAGCCCAGAACCGCCATCTAAAGGTCCCTAATCATGCCTGAGGTGATAAAGGAGGTGGGATGCCCAGACAAAACCAGGAGGTTTGCCCAGAAGCACCATCCTCAAAGGAGGTGCGTAATAGCCTCACTGTCGATGCAGTCCCTGCGCCGAAATGAAACGGGCTAAGCATTGTACCGAAGCTGCGGATTTAATGTTCTTAGGAACATTCAATGGTAGGGGAGCGTTTTCCGCATTGGGGTGAAGCGTTAGCGTAAGCGGGCGTGGGACTGCATGGAAGTGAGAATGTCGCTTGAGTAAGCGAAAACATGGGTGAAATCCCATGCCCGAAACCCTAAGGGTTCCTCCGGCAAGGCTCGTCCGCGGAGGGGTTAGCAGGACCTAAGGCGAGGCGAAGGCGTAGTGCCGATGACAACAGGCAACATTCCCTGTACCTGTCATGTTTTTGGGGAAGGGGGAACGGAGAAGGCTTAGCCCAGCCAGATGTTGGTTACTGGTTCAAGCGTTCCGAAGGCGTTGAGGAGCGGCAGGAAAACGCTCTGGAGCTGAAGGCGGTGAGTACGAGCTGCTACGGCAGCGAAGGTGGGTGATGTTCAAGCTTCCAAGAAAAGCCCTATACCCGTTAAGGCATGATGGCCTGTACCCGAAACGACACAGGTGGGTGGTAGAGAAATACCGAGGGGCGCGAGAATAACTCTCTCTAAGGAACTCGGCAAAATGGCCCCGTAACTTCGGGAGATAGGGGTGCCACCGCAAGGTGTCCAGTGAAGAGGCCCAGGCGAACTGTTTACCAAAAAACACAGGTCTCCGCTAAGTCCCAGCAAGACCGATGTAATGGGGGCTGACGCCCTGCCCAGTGCCGGAAGGTTAAAGGAAGCTGGTCACGCGAAATGCGAAGCTAGCGACTGGAAGCCCACGGGAACGACTTAGGCGGCCCGTAACTATAAAAGGTTTCCTAAGGTAGCGAAATTCCTTGTCGGGGTAAGTTCCGACCCGCACGAGGCGTAACGAAAATCTGTTGCGCTGTCTTGCGGAGAGAGGCATCGGCCGAAATAGAATTGTCTGTGAAAGAGCGGACTACGTGCACTCCGGACAGAAAGACCGCTATGAGCTTTACTGTAAGCTTGGTAATTGTGCCCGGGCTTCTGAAATGCGCAGGAATAGGTGGGAGGCTTTGATCCATGCTTGCGGGTCATGGTGAGCCAACGGTTGAGATAACCACCTTTCAGAGCTAGGGGTTCTAACAGCCAAACCCGTTTATCCGCGGGGGCTGACAAGTAAATCAAGGTGGGGCAAGTTTGACTGGGCGGTCGCCTCCTAAAAGGTAACGGAGGCGCGCAAAGGTTTTGCTACAGGCTGGTTTGGGAAATAAGCCGACGAGTGTAAAAGCAGAAGCAAAGCTTGACTGGGAGACCAACAAGTCCGAACAAGGGACGAAAGTCGGCTTTAAGTGATCCGACGGTTTCTGAAGTGGAAGGGCCGTCGCTCACAACGGATAAAAGTTAACTGCTAGGGATAACAGGCTGATCTCCCCAAGAGTTCACATCGACGGGGAGGTTTGGCACTCATGTCGGCTCAATCGCACCTGGGGCTGAATCGGGTCCAAGGGGTTGGGCTGTTTCGCCCATTAAAAGCGGTACGGCGAGCTGGGTTCCAGAAACGTCGTTGAGACAGTTCGGTTCATATCCGGTGCAAATGCCGTAAAGAAACATTGAGAGGAGTTTCTCCCTAGTACGAAGAGGCCGGGAGGAACGCACGCTCCTGGTGTAGCAGTTATCGTGCCAAACGGTAAACGCTGGGTAGCCATGTGCGGAGGAGGATAACCGCTGAAAGCATCTAAGTGGGAAGCCCAAACCTCAAGATGAGTGTTCTCATGGCTTAAGCAGTAAGGGTCAGCGGGAAAGAACACCCGTTTGATAGCTCTACGTGGAAGCGCAGCAATGCGGAAAAGCGGAGGAGTATAATAGACCGAGGGCTTGACCAACACTTCGCTCTTGCTGCAGATAGCATGAGCCTGTTTGATATTCAGAAGGATTCTGCCAACGGCCTGAAAGGGTGTGTTGTATGGGATTCTACTTACCTAGGCAGTTCTCAGGGTTCACCTGGGGGGCAAGAGATTAATTTCCCTGGTGTTGCATGGCACTGTGACCACTCCGATCCATCTCGAACTCGGTTGGTGAAACGCAGTAAGCGGCGACGAATAGTTTGGAGGGAAAGCTTCCTGCAAAAAATAGCCTCGATGCCAAGGAAATAAAACTCTTTGTCCAATGCCATTTTGGTTGAGCGCGGCCTAGATCTGCGCTAGACCAAGAAAACGAAAAAGGGCCACCCGCAAGGTGGCTTTTTTTTGTGGTATGAAAATCAGTTCTTTTCAAACTCAAGTCACTTCAAACTCAAGCCTGTGAGTTTGAATGTCGTCCAGGCTGTTGATCAGGTTGTGGCTGCCGGGGTGCTGTTCTGGAATTGCCCAGCTCTGCGGCCTGAAGCGTGTTGGCCAGGCGCTGGCCTGGGCGGCATCGAAGCTCGCCAAGGGGAGTGCAGCTCAAACGAACAGGATTTTGGCGCAGAATACGGCCGGAGAAAGAGTTGGCGATTTGTAGAATAGCTTGGCCTGGGATTCCTGTTTGGGGCCGCTGCGGGGTGTCAAACCAGGCCGCTGAACAGTGGGCAAAGAATACCGGGCGTTGCTGTGCGCGTAGAGCAGTTGCTGGGCCGCTACCGGATCCTGATGAAATACACCGCCGTTTGCAGGCCAATCCGGCATGCCAAGCGCTTCAGTGTTGGTGCACATCGTTAAACAGGGGAGTGCCAGTTCGCCATCGCAAGCCCTCGTTCCAGATCAAATCCCTGCAGATCTTTGAGGGCGGGTGAGCTTGGCGGTCGGCAATCGATCCAGCTGCTGAAGAAACGGCAGAGTTGAATCAAAAGGCTGGGAGGCTCCATTCTGTGGTTTTTTGGCTTCGTGATGAGGCGCTGTGGCCAAGGCCGCGTTGAGATCGCTGGAGCAACCGGTTGCAGATCGGCAAATCCTGCCCGTGTGCTTGCAGGAAGGGCTGAAGGGCGAGGCCTTCGGGCGTAAGGGGAAAGCGTGTGCGGCCACGAAGCTCCACCGGGCAGGTGGTGCCTTCGATGTCGGCAGGACATGGCTGTATGGGTGGTCTGGCGGCGCTTGGTGGGCTTGCGTTCGTGGCTGTGTTCATGGCTTTGGTAGGTGGCAGCAAGCAACTCACGCCAAAGCTCTGCTCGAGCAGGAATTTGAGAATTTCGCAAGATGGCGGCCGGGCGCAGAAAGAGATCCTGTCCCCAGGCATAGAGCCCGTGCCCGGCGATCAAGCAGGCCGTTGGGGAGGCTTTCGCCAAGGTGTGGAAGAGGCCGCCAGGCTGAGGCGACGCAGATCCTGATCGTTGGCCAGCACGGGAATACAATCGAGCTGTTTTGTGGCTGAAACTGGCCCCGCCAGGCCCTTGAGCATTTCAGGCCCTCTATTGCAGAGAACCGATCCGCAGCGACGCCGTTTTGCGCAAAGGGCCCCGACGGGAGAGCAGGTGGCGGCCTGGAGTGGGTTGTGCAGTACGGCTCCGGCCCCCGTTGCGCCCTGAACGATTTCCAGGTGGCAGCAGGGTTTCGGCGCTGGCTGCCCCCATGGCCGGCGATCAACCTGGCCCTGCGCCATTCAACCAGGATCAGGTCTTCGGGCCTCAATGAGCCTTGCGACAACCGCTGGGGGCCATCAGCAGCTCCAGCGGCTCGTCCGGCTGACGAGCCTGAAATTTCCGCCGGTGCCCGTCGCACGCAAGCCCCTGGCAAATGAATCGCCCGGCGATGACTGCGCTCAAGGCCCTGGCCTGGTTCGTCAGGAGCGGTTTGTGGGCACGGACCCATTCACGGCACGAAAATCACCAATTCTCCTGCACCGGTTCAATGCTGGCAGTTTGGGCAACCAAGTGGCTTGCTGCGTCCTGGGCCAGGCGCAGGCGCTGGATCGGTTTGGGCCGCAGCAGGGCGGCAGGGTTTGGCCGCTGCGCGGATAGCCCCAGGCGACGCCGCCGTGTTGCCATTGGTGCCGCTGAAGATCGCGGGTTCGCTGAAGTGGTGCCAACCTGAGCGATGCTTGATCTCCGAGCACCTCGATCAGTGATTGGCATAGCCGCTCGGAGCTCTGCGGGGCTAAGGCTGCCCGCTGCGGCGCCTGGGGGCCACGCCTGCGTTTGAAGAGGGATTCATTCGGCGTAGATGTTGCCGACGCCAGCCACCAGCGCCTGGTCGAGACAGGGCGGCCTTGATTGGGCGGACGGAGCCCTTTGAGTTTTCTGCTGCAGGTAGGGGCCGTTGAAGCCCTGAGCTGAAGGGTTTTCGGGGCCCAGCTTCTTGCAAGGCCCCGTCATCACGCTGGAAGCAAGCCTGGCCGAGGGGATGAACCACATCTTGCCGAAGCTGCGAACGTCATCGATGAAGCCGCAATTTCCTTGCCTGGCGGTTCCAGCAGCGCAACCCGGGGTGTGGCGGCAGGGGTCGCGGGGGGTTTGATCCAGCCAGAGAAATTGGCCGGTCATGCCGCAAATGCACGCCCAGTGGCCTGCCGCTGGCCGCCGGCGGCTTTCAAAGCTCGGGCCATCAAGGTAATTTGGCCGCGGCGGCTCCCAAGGTGCCCACCAGGCAAACCGATCCAGCCCGGCACGGAACTGATCGACATCTGCGGGCGCGGCGAAATGGCGCGGCCCGCAAGCAACCTCGACCCTGTCGAATCTCGAAAGGCGTTGTTGGAGTGGCGCTCCAGCCCGCGGCGGCACGTTTCCACCTCAGGGAGTTCGGCATGCGCTCAGGATTGATTCAACGCAGCCTGGCAGGAAAAGGCTCAAGACGCGAGCACTGGGGTGAAGGTGGGGTGAAGGCCCCTGTTTCCGCCCGCGCCTTGAGCCGGGGTTGAAGGCGGTAATTCGCCGCGGGTGTGCCCATGGCCGGCACAGAGATCGAGCACGGAGCCCACAATCGAGGCGAATGCCGCCCTGACTCGCGGATGGCGGTGGCAAGTAGATCTTGCAGGATGCCGGCCGCCTAGAGCACCAGCATTCCGGGCGGAATGGAGGCTTCGATCCAGGCGAGCACCTGCCCATAGATCACCGGGTAATGGCATCGCTTGCCATAGGCAATCGGCAGCGGCGGGTTCAATTCCCCTGGGGGATCAAAGAAGCTTGCTCGCCGCCAGTGGTGCCAGGGAGGGAGCGCAAGCGAAGGAGCGATCACTGCCGCACCGCCAGAACGGTCCATGGCGGTAGGCCATTGTGTTGCAGAAGGAATTTTTGTTGCAAGGTGCCCAGCCGCCGTTGAGCAGGCGGCGGGGCCGCAGGTTCTCCAGGCAGCGCTGGAAGTGGCGCTGCAGGCCAGAACGGCCCACGGTGGGTGCAAATGAAATTCCAGGCCCGTGGGTGGGGCATTGCTACCATCCGGGATGAGCGAATGAGGTCGCTGCCCGGCGATGGCCTGGGACGGACAGTGTTCAAGGAAGCTGCTTTCGTAGCTGGTGGGGTCGGAGCCGGTTTGCCCAGGGCATGGAGCCTGGGGATCGAATGGTTGTGCCCGTTGCGATGGCGCCAAACCGAGATCGTGGAACGCTCGCCGCAAAGGAAACAGCCCCTCACCATCACCGAGGCGGATCAAGGTGATGGTTGCTGCATCGCCTGGGGCATCACCGCAGGGTTGCAACGAGCCCCTCAAGGGCCTCCGGGCTGGCTGCTTCTGGCGACTCCCAGTTGTGCCAAAGGCCCGCAGGCTGGGCCGAGCCTGGCGTAGAAAATTTTCCGCGAGCGCTAGGGAGATGGGGGCCGGCTTTTCGCTGGCGGCAAGACAGGTCAAAGCAAACTCTTGTTGCCGATGGGGGCAACGAGAGGCTGCCTCTGCTGCAGCGGCACCCAGGCGGCGCAAGGCCTTCCCGGGGAAGCAGCGCACGATCGCCCAAGGCCTGCGGATCGGAGCTGGGCTCCCAGTACCCAAAGCGACGGCCAGCGCAGAGCCAGAGCCAGGTGCGGTAATACCACTGCCAGGGAACCTGGCGTGCAACGACTTCAGCGCTGCCAGGCCCGTTTCGAGCAAGGTCAGGAATCGCGCAGCGAACAGACGGCTTTAGATGCGGTCAAATGAGATCGGCTCGGTCCTCCAAAGCGCTCACAGCCGTCCAAGGTGCGAATGGCCGACGCCCGGGATCGGCGGAATTCCAACATACAGGAAGAAGAGAGTGACTGGGAGGGTCGGGAAGTGCCGTGGGTGTGGAGGGAGTTGCCCCTGGCGCTCAGGTCCGCACGATACCGGCGCCGTGTCTCCCTTAAACTGGATGCCATGGATTCCTTCGACCTGTCGCCTAGATGTTGGCCATCAGGTGCATCGAAGTACTCGATCAGGCGCTCGATTACACGCAAACAGCTCCGAGCGTCTTCACGCTTGATGCCAAATGAGGGCCCTCAGCAATGCTTCGGAGTGGGCAGCAGGGCTTAGCGCGCAGCGTCTTGAGCCCTGGCTGAGCTGTGGGAATCTTTTCGAGGAGGATCTGGCTGAAATGCGCGATCCGGAAGGCCAATTGATCAGTGGCTTGTTTTCAGGCGGATCTGTGCTAATCTGGTCGCTTGATGCGCAGAAACGAGGGCTTCCATGTCGCTGGCAGCGCCACCTGTTTTGCACTGCTCAGCGGTGACGCTGCTGAGCGCTGCGGCAAGATTTGAAGGATCAGGTCTGCATTCCTGCCAAATCAAAAGCTCCTGCCGGAAGAGTGGAAGCAGGCTCAAGCGAAGCCTCGATTCCCTTCAAGAGCCCTTGGACGCGAACTGCCTCCATCTCATCGCGGTGGGAAATATCCAGAGGAGACGGGGAAGGTGGTTTTCGCTTCAAGCTATGGGTTCGCTTCTCGTCTGAGCTGCCGCGGACGATTACGAAGGCCTCTTTGCAGCAAGTGCCTTCTCGCCCTACACCTTGCTGGCCATGGTGGCGGCACCACGGCTGATCTACAAATTCGAAGACGACATACCGGCTGGACTCAAGCGGACCCTCTTTCGAATCCCAAACTCCACGATCTGCTCAGAAACGACGTGGCCTATGCGGGGCATCCTTGTCACCGGCTTTCCGAATCATCGCCAGTTTTGGAATGGAGATTATTTGGTACGGCCGAACCAAGAATCTGGATGGCCTCAGCTACAGGCACCGATTCGTCAGCTACAGTACGCCGATGGGGATTCGCCTACGTGCTTGGGCGACGCGGACTGGAGGCGCTCGCCTATGCCTTCGTTACCCATCAAGAGCGTTTTTGGCTAAACCGACACCAATCCCTCTTTGAAGATGCCACCGTTGGCCTTGTTTCCATGCAGATGGCAGGGAATTGGATTGACCGCCCGTTGGCTTTCCGTTCTCCACTGGACTCCACGTCCAAGCGGCAATCGGATGCCAGCTTGATCTCGCATCCGGTGGGCATCGGTTCCAAACGGAGCGGCAGCAAGGCTGCGCCTGAAAGCCCTTGGCGGCCAGCAACCCGCTTATGAATCTGTGGCGCAGGAGTACAGGCTTGCCTTGAGGCTGAAGTTGCTGATCCTGCCGAAGGCTTGGCCGAACCATTTTACCGCCACGGTTCGCTGCAGGGTCAGCGCCGAATCTCAAGGCGAATGGTTCGCCGCTGTTTGGATGAGCAGGAACGACTTGGTTCGTTCCGGCCCCACCGGCCGGATCCATCTGGCCAGCAGGAGGCTGGGGCCAATAACTTCGATTCCCTGGAATTATACGCAACGCTGGTAAGACACGTTTGCGTGGATTGCTCGAGCCGCGCCTGTGGGAGCAAAACGGCTCTGGCGGAGATTGGAGCGGATCACGGTTGGGGGAAAAACTCGGCCGCACCACGCGCGACACTCTCTATCTAGCGTGTCGTGCACCTAATCAAACGGGAGCTGGCAGGAGATCCAACGGAGCTTCGGGCCGAGACAAACTCTCTGTGATTGGTTTGGTTTGGGACAATCATCAATAGCTTAACATTAAGTAATTGTAGCTTGCCTAAGGAGCTGGATGTCTGTGTCCCTTCCCATCATCAACGGCAGCGGTTTTTTTTTGCCGATTGTCAATCCCCCTAGAACCACCCTAAAATCCACTGCCCCACTCTGCTGGCGCCCAGTGGGTCGATGCTACGCTGGAACGGCCTTCTGTCGCCACCCCGCCTTGGGCGATCAGCGCTCTACCGGAAATATCCTGGCCGTTCACAAGTTTATTCCCAATACAAAAGTGAACTGGGCTGTCGTACCGAGGGCGGAAGTGAACTTGGTGCGTTGCTATGGCAAGGGGTTTGGTGAGTGAGCATAGTAAGTTACAGCCTTGAGAAAATGAAAGTTTAATTCCTATTTTTACGATGTCGGCCGAAGAGCGTTTTGCTGACTGGTGCCAAACAATCCTCTTCTCGCTTGCCTGCCGGTTCGATCCGATCTCCTCGTTGCGAATTCTTCGACGCAATTGCAGCTGGACCAACTGCCAATCCGTGATCGTGAGCTTGCTGGTGCCGTAAGTGCTCCGACGGACACGGCTCCTTCCCTGATCGCCACCGTTGGGTTTGGGGCGTGATTTCCTGCTGGTGGACGTGTCGTCGCCCGGGAAACTGAGGGCGGGCAAGGGCAACGGCGCTCCGAGACCGCAATCGCCTCAAGACCGGGAAGGCCGGCCAGCTTGCGAGTGCGGGGTGCCCCACCTGTTGGAGCACCGAGTGGCGCTGATGTCGAGGTTGGCCTGGGAGGTGCTGAATGAACAGAAGTGGGTGCAGCCAGCAACAGGCCGTGAGCAAGGCCTGGAAGCCTTACGCCAGGCTCTCGATGCCTGCCTGGACGCCTTGGCGGCGGGGCCGCGACGGCGAGGCTCTCGAATCAACATTCGCCACCATCCTGGGGCAACCGCCTGCCCATCGCCTTGAAAAGCTGGAGGGAATCGCCGCCGCCATGGATGGAACTGGCTGGGCCGGCGATCGAATGGCGATCCAGCCCGAAACCGGGGGCACCCGATGCGGACCAGAGAGAAAAAGAGCTGATGTTGTGGCTGCGTGGT
>Ga0163217_1090730_pt1 | contig 17327 bp, 19 predicted proteins | sample SynspAceP_FD_185933 | JGI IMG/M metagenome (GOLD analysis project Ga0163217, IMG submission 185933) | Saline lake microbial communities from Ace Lake in Antarctica - Synechococcus sp. Ace-P (PacBio error correction) | ecosystem: Environmental > Aquatic > Non-marine Saline and Alkaline > Saline ...
GGGGGGAAAGTTTTTTTTTTTTTGTTTTTTGTTAAAAATGAAAAGGGAAGGAAAAAAATAAATAAAATAAACAAAAGCCGCCTGGCTGGGTGAACAATCATAATCGGGTTCCCCCCGAAAAATAAAAACAATTTCCCCAAGCGGACACTCCAATCAAACCGTTTCCCCCCTTCGGGTTTTGGGTTCCCGTAAACTGATTGCAACATGGGAAATCGGTCCAGCGCCCAATTGTTTGTAAACCCCGGGCTGACGCTTGTTTTCCAACGCTGCCCCTAAGACGCCTAGGCGTTTATCGGCCTTCACTCCGAATTGTAATTGTTTTTTTCCGCTTGACGGCGCTTGGGAAATGAAACCATGGGCCCCCTTCTTGAAAGTAAATGATCGTCGAATCGGCTTCGTCCGGCCCGTTAAGTCCGTGATTGGCGTCAAGCCTTTTTGGCGCGAATGCCAGGCCGAAAACCCTTTGCCGGCTGGTCGGCGGAAAGCGGTCTGGCAAAAACCGCTGTCGTTGGCCGGTCTGTGGCCTGCTTTGCTTGCCGGAATGCAGCGCAGATGCGCGGGATCCGATCCGCCTTTAACGGAAGCTGGAAAAGGCCCGGTCGTACCTTTTTGGCGCTACCTCGAAGAAAAAAGATCGGCGCCATTTCCTGAGGGGTGCCGGCATTCGATGATGCTTTAGGTTAACCGATGCGGTCCTTGTCGCCCCCCTTTTGCACCGAATTGGCGACCAAAGTCGCCCGAGGTGCTGCGTCCCTGCACCGCAACATGGGGCGCCGGCGCCGCCAAAGCGCGCGTTTTTTGCAGCCAGTTCGAAAAAGGTCGCTTTTGCCGATTCCGCTGCGGGCGTGGCGCAAAAGCTATCTGCCTTCGAGATGTCGGCGGGGATAATGCGCAACGGCCTAATGAATCCCGGGGCAAATGGGGCCCCCCCAAGTTGGTCCGCCATAAACCCGACTGCTTGATCGCGGATGAAGTCCGACGACGGCGCTGGAACGTGAGACGCAAGTCGCAGGTGCTGGCGAGTCCGGTCGCTCAGGCTGCTAAACCGCAATGGCCGTGATCCTTGTGACCCCACGATCCTTGCGTCGGGCTAATATTGGCGGCAAAAATCGTCGTGAGATGCACAGGGGTCGCGTGATGGAACGGGCAATGCACAGTATGTGCTGGGTCAGCCCCGCCCACCCTATAAGCCGCCCAAGCTGTCGCCGCCGCCCGCCGATGATCCCGGCCGTTGCGGCCCCCGCGCCTTAAACGTTCTCGGCCGCCCCTGACGACGGTAAACCTTGAACTGCGCAAGTAGTCCCAAAGACCACACCATGCGGGCGGGGCCGCGGCGCAAAACCCGTAAACCGTATCCGCCTCTCAGAACGCGACCTGGCAACTGCCGCGCGCAACGCTGGCGATTGTCGCGAAAGCGATCGGGTAAAAACCACCTGCGCCCGCATCGCGAATGGGGCCGAACGCACCGATGGCTGGCGGCGAGGTGCTGTTCGTCCCTGACGCCCGGCCAGCTCGCTGGCCTGTTCATTTGACCTGTCCCCCGCCGAGCGGAAAGCATTTCACGGCAGGCGCAAATGGTGTTCAGACCCGTATTCATCGCCAAGCCCGCGCATGCCGTACAACAAGCTTGAACCCGAACCGAAATGGAGGTGCCACAACATCGCACAGCCGCGACCGCCCGCGAAAAGGCGGCTGAATTCTGCGGTGGGTCGGGCCTGAACCCGATATGCTCGGCCGGTTCCCCCCACGCCTTTTCAGGCGGGCAAGCGCCAAAACGTCTTCGATCGCCCGCGCGCTGACGCTCGTCCGAACTTGCGATATTTCATGAACCGCACCTCGGCGCTGATGTGTCCGTCATGGAATAGACAGATCCTGAAACCCTGCCCTCGAAGACATCCGTGACCGTGCCAACCTGAGCTACTGTTCAACAGCCATGATCTGGCCGTGTTGCCCGTATTGCGGATGAGGTCGCGTGATGCGCGCAGGCTTATTGTCGACAGGCCTCGCCCGATACTTGTTCTACAACCCCCAACACCCCTATTACCCGCGCCTTGATTGCGGCAACAGCCTGAACCCCGATTACTCACCCGCCCCCCAATCGAACCTTTGACTCTGTGTCGCCAAGGGCGCAGGATCGCCCAACGCTTTGGCCAGAGCAGTTTTCCCTTTGGACGGCGCCCCTGCCCTGCGCGAGCTTGAGCCCTGCCATAAGGACGTTGCCATGCGTAAGCTCTTACTCGCACATCGCCGCTTCTCTCGCACTGCGCCCATTGGCCGCCCACAGCCGACGGGCCCCGTCTGGCCAGAAAGCAGTTTTGGGCACAAGAAGGTCAACTTTCCGGCAACCTGCCCCACGTCGCGACCGCATCCATCAGAGCGCTGGTCGTCGATCTCGAAGCCAAGGGCCGCGAGGCTTTTGTCGTGCGTTGTTCTTAGCGGGTAGCACGCTCGCTATGCGTGGATCTCCGGACCAGAGCGTGCGGCAGATGGCCTCTACGGCTATTGCGCGTGGGGTCGTTGGGTACCGAGTACCGATTACATCGTCTGCTGCTCCTGGAGCCTATTCTTTCTTTTTGGCTCGGGTTTGGATTGTGGTGAGAATAGAGGTCCGCAAGTTCACGCTCTCGTCTGGGGCGCCCTTCTGCCGTTATCCGCTGGTTCCTGAGCTTGTCGGGCTCGCGTTGACCATCGGATGATTTGCAGAGATACACTGGGGGAGTAAGGTCGTCTGCAACGTATCTCTCGCGAATATTACCCGCTTCGCGGGCCGCCCTGAGGTTGATATTTCTGTGTACGAATGCGCGCTGGTTTGAAGGGTCCATCTCTTGCTCCGGGGACGTCGCAAATAGCGGTCGTGTTGAATGCAGAGTGCTTCGCCCGAATCGAGTATTTCCTTCCGCTGCTTGGCACAGGCCTAGCTTCGTCCGCTTCTAGGTGGTTGTCTCTACTCGCCCGTCCCATCTATGGCTCTTGCACAAGTGCGCGACGTGAAGTTCGCCGACCCGAACTGCGCTTGATCGTAATAAGGGTCAAATTCCTGGCCCGCGTCAAGAAAGTCTGTGCCGGCGCGCACAACTAAAATCGTCGACGAAGATCTAATGTACTTTTTTTTAAGTTCGATGCAATCCCGGCGCAGCCAAACGCGCAAGCGTGGAATCAACATCGTCCGGAATCAACGAACAGCTCGCGGGCAAGACTGTTCGTTTTGTGGGTGTTTTTGTTGGGTTTTTTGGTTGCGAGAACCTCCTATTCTCAGGTCCTTGTCATGTTCGACAGCCGGCGTCTGTGCGATCTGTCCTCCTCTAATTCGACGTGGTGCAATTGAGGACTCGTTCGTCGGACGTGGGTGCTAGATGCGTCGCCAAAAGGCAAACCGAGGCTGAGTCAGACGCCTAGCAGGCTCACGTTGTTGGTATGGTGTACGCGGCTCGGATTTCGCGATTGTGCCGCCGAGCCTCAGAAAGGGAGATGGGTCATAGATCTGGCGGCCAAATACCGGCACGCGTGCTGTGGCCATGGGGCCGCCTTAGCCTAGATTTTCGGCGAATTTTGAAGCCGCCTATATACCCTAGACTTCGCCGAACCCTGTTCTTGCGCTGAAAGGATGCTCGACGGTGTCGCCTTCGCGCGCGCGGCACTGAGGCCACGTGCGCCATCGATCGGCGGAGTGATCGAAGCCTGGCGCCCGGTTGAACGTTGTTGTCGTCGAGCGCAGGCGATGAGGCGGCATGTCCGCCCTGTTCCCATAAGTGCGCTTTAATTAACGAAAGGAGATTACACCCATTTCATGGTCATGGCGTATTGAACGCGCTGCCGGCAATGCCAATTTGTGTGGGTTGCGCCTGCTTGACGATGAGTGGTGTTTCTACAGAGTACTGTAACCCCTCGGCCGGCCTGCCCTGCGAGACTGCCCGATACGCCCCGCGCGATGGAAGTTTCTGTGGAGTCGAGACCTGGTTTTGCTGCAGGCGATCGCTACGGAGAAGGGATAACGCTGCTGGCGATCATCAGCGTTGGATTCTCAGTGCGGAATCTGGCATTGCTGTTGGTCGCGGTTCTCCTTGATCATTGTTTTTGGGTGTGTGTTGTTGCGCGTTACGCTTGCTGGATTCGCGAACAGATCCTGCGTGCAAACCGAGGATGTTCTAAGGCGTTCGCGGACGATATGGCCTCTGGTCGGATGTAAGGTGTGTTCGTGGCGGGACCGATGTGACGGGGGCTTCTGCGGGCCCGTCGATCGGTGATTTGAGGTCGTCGCAATCTGGTATTGTAAGGTCGTATCGTTGGCGTCCACAAAATCAGGAATTTGCTTTGCTTGGCCTGATTTTGGGGGTGCAGATTTATGCAAGACGTGGGCGCGAAGCCGGGTATCGCTCTGCCTATCTAAGATGCCTAGCCGCCAAATCGTTTCTGTTGCTTTGGGAATGACTTGGAACTCGGGAGCAGTCTGGGACTTGGAGGCCGCCGGAGGGTTTCCGGCGGAAGACATCTGGAAACGGATGCTTGCCAATTGAACTGCGAGTGGCCGAACAGCAGTTTCGTACGGTATCGCTCGGCCGAGATATCGTCCGCAATCCCGTCGTTGTGAAATTGTCGCAAGTTATGCTGAAATGAACTGTGCCTGGAAAAGGCAGGCGAATTTGGCGTTGATCCCGGCGCCTGCAAATTGTCGCATCTCATGCGTATCGATGAATTCTACTGATCAAAGACCCGCATGTGCATGTAAGGGTTTGCCGATGCTTTATGTCTCTCAGATAACGCCGTCGGGCGTTTCGATTATCGAGGGTCTGCTTGACAGCCTTGTTGTGTGTCTCAACTGCTGGTTTGGTTGTCCATGATCTAATCCTGCCCCCGCGGCGTATTACGCGTGTCTTGCGTTGTGTGGTGGGGGGGTGCGAAGCTCGAGAGTCGCTGACTGGTCTGCCTGTATAGTTGCGGAGTTTTTTGTGTTGGTTATTTGTGATCCTGAGCGTCGCCAAGTGCCGAGTTTTCTTCGGCGCACGATATACGCGCTGATCGAACTCGATTCTGGAAACAATACCGTTTTGATCTTTGGGGGTCGCGATGTGTGCCGGGGCCTGCAGGGTGCGGGGCGTTTGGATCCAGGCAATTGTTCGGTTCTTTGTTCAGTGTTTCGGAATATCTGACAGCCCCGTGGCGAAAAGTTTGTAGGGGATCGTTCCCTTTTGATGACCTGTTCATCTGGTCCAGATCCTGGCCGCCGATTTGTTGCAAGTCTTATCTCAATCGCATTTACCGCTGGGGCGTTGCGCTGCGCGCTAATATCGCGAGAGGCGGTCTGATTGGAATTACTGCGGGTCCTGGGTTTTCGTGGCTTTATTCGCTGGTCGTGCTCGCGGAATCGCCGAACGTTCTCTGCTGGCGTCGTGATCTTGTCTTATACGGGGCTGATATAATTACGTGGTGACCTGGCGATTGCGGCGATGGCCCGAGCTTGACGGCCCCGATTGTCAATTGGAATATATAGATCGTGCGTCTCTGTTGCTGTGCTGGGCGCGAGGTTCCGTGATCTGTACCAACCTGTGATTCGGCTACAGCTGTCGCAGCCTGTCGATGATGCTGAGAGAGGCGATGCGCCGGGCTGATTATGCTGACGAGCTTGATATATATCCCTATGTCGTAAACCGCCAGAGTCCATATGGAGGCAGGCCGTTTCTCCGCACGGTCTCTGCTGTCAGAGATATATCACGGCTGCGTGTGATGGCGTTTGCAATCCGTTTTGTCGGCCGATATCTGGCAATCCTTCTGCCTCGCGAGATGTTCTGGGTCCGAGTATCTGGGTAATCTTTTTGGGGTGGGTGCGCGCGCTCTGCTAAACAACGTTCGGCCTCTCTGTGATCTGCTGGTTGTGCGTTCTGAAGGTTCTCCTAAGATCCAATTCCGCGCGCGTGAGGCCTTCATCCCTGTATTGTTTCGTGCCGGCTGTTTCTTGACCGGCGGATATAGTGTCTACATGATGGCTTCCGTGACCTTGGCGCTTGCTTGTCTGCTTTGATTTCCGCGTCTATCCGGGGTTTATCGCGGGCGACGCACGCTAGCGAGTGTTTATGCATTTTTGTTCCTAGCCGGTTTATAACCCGTTTTTGTTGATCCTGACGAGCGCTCCGTATGGATTGTATGATTGGTTTGCTCTGACACTGATCTGCGCCCGAGATTCTTGGGTCGTCGGATAATGTTACGCCTCTGTTTGCTGCGTGCTTCAATTGTGAGCGCAAACGTTTCCGCCGAACCACCTAAGCTTGCCTCGTGTCGGGCTGTTTCTTGGCGTTCTGCTAGTCTGATATTGCCTGGTTTGGCGGGGTCTATGCGCGCCTCTGATAGCTTCGTTAGTCTCAATCGAACGGCAATGCCTTGAGAGCGAGAGCGGATGGCGCCCCGCAAAGCAATGCAACCTTTGTCACGTGATGGTGCGCTCGGCGCCCCTTATGTCTACATCATGATCGTGAGCGGTAATCGGCGAGTCTTGTCAATGGTTTTTCGCTTTCGGGGTCATATTGCGCAACAACCGATCTATCCACAATCTCTGCGGCGTAAAAAGTGGGGTACTAATTTTTTTGTAAGGGAAACCTACCACCTCTTGTGCCCTCGGATTCCAACTTCGATACCTTGCATTTAGTGGGCGGGCTTGTTTGCGCCCTCGGATGGGGCCCAGTGTTTTTTCTCTTGGGCCTCGTGACCGGTCCTTGGTCCGTCGAGGTTGTTGTTTCAGGTGTTGGTGGCCGTAATCGCTATAGTGGCGCGCGAGCTCGCCTGTCCCTTGATACGGTGGGTGTCCTATTCGGCATATCATGTTGCTGCATCGGTGCGCTTTTGTGCTGGCATCTTTTTTGGGTCACTGTCGCTACTTCGGGGTCAAACGGTACTGGCTGTCGAGAGGCCGCGCGAATGATAATCCTGCGTCGGGTTCGCTTTGCCCCCGATTTTGCCGCTCTTGTTGCGCTGTTCTTCGGCCGGTTGCCTGTCGTAATCTGGGTGCTGGTGTCCGGTGTTCTTTAGCAATCGTTCGATCATCTCGCGGAAGTCGTGGTGACTGCCATTGCTGCGCGTCGCCGTGCGCTCCAAGATTCTGAGCCTTTGCCGCGAAGAGGAATATTTGCGTCAAGGTCGCCGTATATGATTGGGTCCTTCCTCCTCTGCGCGTTGGTGATTCCGCATAACGACCTCTGCGTGCCGAAATTTCAATGGTCGTCAGCGTGAGCGCCCATGCGCCCTCTAGCGAATCCCTGCGATATCGCTTGTGAAATCTCTGCGTTTGTATTTTTGACTGGGCCATGCTGCGCGCGTTGCTTGGGCGTGTGAGCTGGGGCGTGCCATGATGTGTGGGCTGAATGATGGCATGAAGCCTTCGCGAAGCAATTGCGGTTTAGCGAATCTAACTGGGTGTGGGAAGTCCTGACCATTCCTCCATGCTTGCCAAGTGCTATCGTGGTGGTTCTGGCGTTCAACTTCCTAGGCGACTGCGCGTGCGGGCCCAGCCTTTGACACTTTGCGTATAAATCCGATGCCGTGTCCGGCTTACCCTTGCCGAGATGGCCTCCTATAATTTCCCAGCGGGGTGTGCGGGGGTCTGCCCCCTCGCTGGGTCGCTGCTTAATGAGGCCATTGGGGCGGATTGGTTCGCGTCTCAATTTTGTGGACTTCGATCCCGTTTCGTCCGACCTATGTTGGTCGTGCATAGGCGGCGTGGTCTTTGTTGTGGCCATCATCGCGCTTGCCATTTAGCGGTAAGGTTTGTGAGGGGTTAAGAGCGAAGCGTCGGGGTTTTTTGAGAGGTCGACATGTGTGTACCGCTGCGGTGGCATTTGTGCCGAGGTCGCGTCCATGGGGGAATGTCGGCAGTGTTCATACTAATGATCTATTAACGCCGGGATGAGTCGATATGTTCGTCTTCAGCTCCAGCAGTGGTCCGGCGTCGCTTTCGAGTAATGCCTGGTCCAAGAGATAGGAATTATATCGTCGGTAAGTCGGTCGGAGGTGTCAACGATTGGATAGCTCGGTATGTCCGCGTGCCCTTCGCTGGTGGAACTGCTCTGCGTTCTTTCGGTTGGTGTTTTGGGATTTTTTTGGTTTTGCGGGATTCAGCTTCGTATCGTATAACGGGTGTCGGTGGTGAAATCATCGCTATTTCTCGCCGTTTGGCTGCATTGCGCGTTCGCCTTGTGCCTTTATGGCGGCGTGGTGCAGCATTGCGTATAGGTCGGCGGGATTGTGGTGGGTACGATTTGCGTGTTGTGTGTCAGCGCGTCACTGAGATTGCCGTCCAGCGTTGTCTGGGGCATATTATGTGATGGCGCCGTTGCTCTTCGTGGTGGTGAATCAATGATCAGATCTCGGGCGTTGCAATAGATCTACTTGGTTAGTTCAGCTGAACGTTCGCCTCAGCGTGGTTTGCGCAGTGATATGCAGCGCGTCTGGGTGTTCTCCAAGCAACAAAGACGGCTGGTGGCGAGGCGGGTTGAACTTTGACCTCGCCTACCCGCAGACTGGGAACATGTTGCGCGTGTGTGCCTGTGGTGACGCGGCTTGTGCGGAGATAGGGCAGTAGCGTCCATCGACACGCTCTTGGGGCTGTAAAGCAGCTGTGGTCTTGCAGGAAGGGCGTTCTGTGGACTTGTTTTCAGTCGAACTCTCCTGTTGCAGGGGGATGCTTTAGATGTCTATGCGCCTCAGTTAGCGATGCGCCGTTGTCAATGTCATCATGACTGTCGTCAATACGCGCTTTAACGGGCTCGTCTCCTCGGCTCTGCGTCTGTTGCGTGGCCTGGCGTCTGCTCTTCTCAGTCGATGCTGTGCCGCGGCGTCGCGCGTGGCATTGCGTTGCTCTTCATTCGCTAAGGTCCTGCGAGCGCTTTTCTCGCCTATTCCGCCATATCGGCAACGTTGATCTTGGTGGCGCGCGTGTCGTGCGGAATAACGGTATTGCCTTGCCGCGGGGTCGAAGTGACAGAGGCGCTGAATTTTTCCGCGTTATAGTGATCCATTCCCTTTGCGCGAAGCCAATGCGTTGATTTTTTTGGTTGTCCTCCGGTTTGGTCTATTTGAGAGGCTTGACTCTCGGGAGATAATCTATTTATCGCAGTAGGGTCCTGCATTTGATGTACGCCCTGCGATTTTGAAAGGTCGTGATAAAGTTAGCGCCGATCAACCCGGATCATTTGGCCGCATGTTCGATGCCTGTGGGGTTTGTGGACTGTTTTGATCAGGCTTTGTCGAATACCCGTTTCGACATTCCGTGATCATAGGTTCTAAACACGGCTAAGGTGTCTAGCGTTCTATATAGCACCTTGGGTGTGTGTTTGTCAGCTCGCGGTCTTTTATAGTTTCTGTTCATCCTGCAGTCTTCGCCAAATGTGGGAATGTGTGTGGTGTAGTGCCGCCCATATGGGTGGCGTGTCGAGCTGGGAATGGACCGTTGAACAGAGATTTTTCTCTTACGGTGGACTCTTCACTGTTTCCGCCTCAGGGTTTCGAGAGTATGTCGTCTTGCGGAAAGTGCCGTTCTAATCTGTAACCAGGTAGAAATGCACCGGCAAGAGATGACTGCGTGCACTTTTGTGTAGCGGTGGGTTTTTTTGGTTGCGTTTTTTCTGGTTTTGCTGGGTTGTGGGTTTGTGGTTTTTTTTTTTGAAGGGGTCGTTTTTTTGGTTGTGTTTGGGTTGGCTTGTTTTTGGGCTGGTTTGGGTTTGGTTTTATGGTTGGTTTCTTTGTTGGTGTTTTGTTTGTGTTCGTTTTATTTTTTTGTATGGTGTTTTTTTTTTTTGTTTTTTTTTTTGGGTGGGTTGCGTTCTGGTGTGGTTGTGTTTGGGAGTCTGGTGTTGTTGGTGTGGGTTGGTTTTTGAGTTGGGGGGTGTTGATTTTGTCTTTTTTTCTTTGTGTTTTCTTTTGTGTTGTTTGGATTGGGTTTTTTTGTGGTCAGGGTTGCTGTTGTTGTTGGTTGTGGTTGGGGTTTTTTGGTGGTAGGTTGTGGGCGTGTGTTTGGGTTCTTGTTTGGTTTGTATGATAGCATTTGTGTTTGGTGTGGTCTGTGGGGGGTGGTTTAGTGCTTGGTGTAGTGTTTTGTTTTGATGGTTTTTTGTTTGGGCTTTGTTTTGGTTTTTTGCGGCGTGGTGTTGGCATGTGTGGGTGGGTTTTTTGGTGAGTTTTGTGGCGGTTTTTGTTTTTGTTTTGGTTTTTTGTGTTTGGGTTTTTTTTTGGGGTTTTGGTTGGTTTGTTTTGGGGTTTGTGATTGGGTTTTTGGTTGGCTTTTCGTGGAATGGTTTGGTGTCTTGGGCTGGTTTTTTTTGTGTTTGATCGTTTGTGTTGGGGGTGTGGGGTTGTTGGTGTTTTGCGCTGTTGTGGACTTGTGGTGGGTTTGGGTGCTGGTGTTTGGGTTGTGTTGGTTTGTTTTGGGTATGCTGGTGTGTTTGTTTGTTTTTGGGCTTTGCCTGTCGGTTGTTTTCTTTTTGTTGTGGGTTTGGTGAGTTTGTTTGTTGATTGGTGTTCTTGGGTTGGGGTGTTTGTTGGGTTATTATTTTTGGGTGGTGTTGTTTTGGGTGTTGGGTGTTTTTTCGTTGGTTGGGGGCTTGTTTTTTTGGCGTAGGGCTTTGTTGGTGGTTGCGGGTGGTGTTTTTGCGGTTGGTCTGTGATTCTGTGGTTTGTTTTGGTGTTTTGTTTGGTGGTTGTTGGTGTTTTGGTGTAGTGTTTTCGTGGGGTGGGTTGTGTTTTTTTTGGTTGGGGTGTGGGGTGGGGGGGGGGGTGGATGCGTTTTGTGTGGTGGGGCTGTGTGGTTTTGGTTTTGGTGGTTTATTGTAGGTGGTGTTGTTGATCGTGGGTTAGGGGGTGGGTTTTTGGTGGGTATTTGTGTTATTGGTATTTTGTTTTGTTTGTTTTTTGTGTGTTTTATTGCGTTTCGCTTAGTGGGTTGTTGCTTTTATTGTGGGTGTAAGGTGGGGTTGATTGATTTGTTACTTTTTGGGTTTGTGTTTGGGTTGGTGGTTTGGTTTGAGTTTTGGTTTGTTGGTGGTTGGGTTGGGGTTGTGTTTGTCGTGTGGGGTTTTTCTGGTGGGTGGTGGGTTGTTTTTGTCGTTTGGGTGGGTGCTTGCGTTCGTGGTCGGGTGTGTTTTTGTTGGGTGTTTTTGGGGGTTTGTGGAGCGTGGGGTTTTGGTTTTGTGGGTGGTGGTGATTGGTGCGTGTGGTGGTCTAGGTGTGTTGCGTTTGGTGGTGGTGTTGGGTGTTTTTTGGTTTGAGTGTTTGTGTTGGTTTTGGCGGTTGGTTTTGGTTTGGTAATAAGACAGCTGCCTGACCTGCCAAGCGACAAGCATACCCGACGATCCCTGCGACCGGCAACAAAGGGGCCGACGTTTGTCCGAATTCCATTCAACACGATCAGGCGATGGTCACGATCAGGACGATCAAGCAACAAATGTATGCGAAACAGCGGCAAGCAGCGTTGCCAGTTCCGGCTGCCGAGGAAACGCCGCCGCCTGCCTTCGTCCGCCCACTGCTGCCCTCCGCTGATCGGCAGGTTTCGGCTTCTATCTTGCCTATCAATCCAAGATCGGAAGGCGTGATAGATGAACATAGCTGATAAACAGGATCACCATCACGTCCAGCCAGCTTATCCGCGTGCTCTCGACCATCACCGTGCCTCGGTGTCCCAACATAAGAAAAACGCGTAAGCCTCAACTGAAACAAACGAGATACCGGCCACCCCGCCCGGCCAAGCTCTCGAAACTTGGTCAGGCTCCTGACGCGGTGCCAAATGCGGCCTGTTCAGCGGCAGTATCCAGCGCATTCGTGCCATCTCGCGCCGCGATATCTGCCGGCTATCGCATCGCCACTCGCCCGGCAAAATAACCGCCTGTTTCCGCGGCGCAGCGCGTCAGGCGGCCGCATTCATCCGTGCGCGCGCAAAGTCGTCGCTCGATGGCATAGTTATCACGCCATAAGGACCGAACGATGAGCGACAACCAAGATACCGTAAAGCCCCCCGCGATCAAGCGCACAAGAGTTAAGGTTTTTCAGCACCTAGATCATAGGGTCAGTTGACCCAGGCCGAAAGCGCAAATAGGCCACCCACCAGCGGGGCTCAGACCCGCGACATGAAAAAAAACCCGGGCCCCCCCCCCCCCAAAACCCCCCGCGGGGCTATCATTCCGACGGGTTTGCCTGCCTGAAAGCGCGTTTTGAAATGGCCCCGCCGGTTGACGCCAGTCAAATCAGGATATTGGCGACCACAATTGCCGCTGTACATCAGCGACGCAAATGAACGCGTAAGACGTCGTAGTTCAAGTCCGCAGCTTCTCGATCCATATCCTCGAAACAGGATCGCGCAAGTGTCTAGGCTGGCCATCATGCCACAGCCAGCGATGCAGGCGTGTTTGGCAATCCGCGTCGCTGAACACCGAATACGGTTATTGCGCCGTCAGAACGGCGACAGATCAATCCGCCACACCCTGCCGCCACGCTGACCAGACAAAATATGCCGATGTGATCAACGTCGCAAGTGAACTGGATCGCGGTAAAGTCTTCAAGTGGGCGAACAACAATCGCGCCCTGAGACATAGGCGACAAGCTATCTGACACCAGCACGCCGATGATACCCATGGAAAAGCGAACACAGGAAACGGCATCTTTCGGCATAGCGACGGGCCCCTCCTGAACCTTTGGCCGTAACAAACCTGCGCGCCGACCGTTTGCCAAACCTCTACCCTCGACGGCCACGAAACCACCGACAGCAAAAAGCGCGAGCGCAATCAACAGCGTCTTACCAAAGCCCACAGCGTGCCATCCCGGCTTGCGGCGCGCAGGATATAGACGAACCTCGTGATCGCGTCGGGCATTGCACGATGCTGCTCGACAAGGCGGTGCGGAAATTGGTTGCCGCGTTCTGTGCAAGGGTGCATCAGCGAGAGGTGTCTTTCGCCAGCGACGTCCTTGGCTTCGCACCCTCGCCTGTTTGGGCCAGGGGCGGGCCTGGTTCAGCAGTCCCGCCTGCGCTGTCGACGACCACCAACGCCTTACGCCCACTTTCGGGCAGCCTGTTTGATGACCTCTTTGCAGCCGTGCGCGTCGGTAATCTTGGTGCGCTGGCGCTTTTCTGCCGCTTTTGCAAGGGATAGACCCCTTGCCCGTTGAGGCCGTTAGCTGAGGGAAGGAACCAAAGCGACAAAAAAGAAGGGTGAGATATAATATGCGCATTAATGTCCCTCGCTGTGATGTGGGGGAGCAGGAGTAGTAACGCTATGCGACCCCCGTTACCATGCAAATATGAACCCCGCCGGCCCACCTATGTTCCCTGATCGGATGAAGCCGCGAAGGAAGACGACCAATGACACGCGCCGCATCCGCCGGGCAGCCCGCCCCCCGTATCAAACACTGGCAGCCGGCCGCATTCAAGACCGTTGGGTCGGACGGCTGAAAAGCATGACATGTTTCCCCTTAGAGATCCCTAAAAGGTATTTCCAGTGCCTGCTGCGTCGGCAGACCAAGGTGAATTTTTGCAAGGTGATTTAGTTTTATCCGTTTCTGGGTGCAATCGGGTCGGGACGGGTTTCCTGCCTTTGACATTAATACGCTTTCTCGCCGCCAGACACGAATCTGCGCCCGGTCCAGCGAATGATTTACCAAGTTAGGAATCTGGCCCCATGCGCCATGACGGTCCCTCCGAAGAATACCCGCAATCTGGCAAAACCTGCGCGGCGGGTCTAATTTATCAGTCATGGACACTTGTTGGTTTTGCACTTGCGCCGCTCGCGGGCAACTGGCCGCTGTTGGATGATGGGGACGAAGTACGCCTCGGCCATCCATCCTGACGGATCCCCTGTAGCAGGCCGTTCACCCTTCCCAAAAAGGGTCGACCACCATCCGTCTGCCCGGCGTGACCAAGTTAGTTGACGGCAGCTATGTGGCGCAGTCCCGCCTGCATCTGATATCGACCAGTAACTTCTTGCGGGCCCAACCCGGAATACGCACGGCCCCTCGAGGAATATTACCCCCGACCTGGCTGACGTCGACAAAGAGCCGCCACTGGCTTCCAAGCGAGAGCTGCTGCCAGCCCTGACTGGTTGCGTGCGAGAACGCAGACCAAAAGTCCGTGCTTGCCTGCGCGACGTATTGGAACGACCGGATGTACTGGCCGCCGAAATGGAAACGTATAAGGTGCCGTCGAACGGCAAAGAAATACTAATGACGAAAATCTTGGGTCTATGGCATGCGAGACGTCTAAATGAATCCCGTCCAAAAGGGTTTGCCCCCTGTCCAACAGGCGGCGCACGGAAACCGGATCACTGGACAGGATATCTACGCCGCGAAGCCGTCCCGAATGAAACACCGTCCGCCGAAGAGCCCTATGTGCTGATCACGGCCGGTGGCGGTGGGTGACGGGCGCGATGGTGTCCGCTTGTGCTGGACGCATAGAGCAAGACCCGACCGACCCCCAATGCCATATCTGATTTCATTTTGTCCTTCCTTTCGGCGACGTGCGCGAAAGCCTTGTACAGGTGGCCAAGCGTGGTGGATTTCGCGGTAATCCGCGCTTTGGTTTGATTAGCCGATGAAGCAGTTGTATTCGGTGCCGAGGGCCGTGGTTTGCATGGGCGGCTTATAACACCTTTGTCGAAGTGCTTTTCCTTTGACAAAACGCGCCGTGATCGGCCCCCGCACCCGTGCCGCGCCTGGAACAATGGATCCGTGCCAGCCGTGCCGGAAGAAATTGGGGTTGGGTCCGCATGCCTTGTACGAAACCCGCGGCGGCCATTGACGCCAAACAAGCGATGATCGCCGCGTATCCGCAAACCTTGCCCCATCAGAACAAAACCATCCAGGCCGGGGCCGAAACGGGGCTGCTGGACGGGCCTGGTACGTGTTGTCGAACGGGCCTGCGCCCTGATGGGATGGTGCCGCATGAACGATACGTCCTCACCCCCTCGCCATTGTCGTCAAAAGGCCTGGCCGCGCCTGTCAAGACGTTCAATCGCGCAAGAGCTCGTCGCGCTGGAAGAAGCGGGGGGATTGCGTTTTGACATATGGTCTTTGCGTCACCCGACCGATGTGAAGACCCACCCCTTGCACGACCGGCTGAAAGGCGCGTGTGCGTTAACCCTGTGCCCGAATACTATGGCGCGACGATCCCGAACGCGTGGCCGCAGCCAAAGGAGCCCGCGCAATCCATGCCCGGCCTACGCTGCCGCGTGGGATGTCTTCCCAGCAGATCTGGCACGCGATGAACACGCCCTAACCGCGTCGCCGCTTGGTCAGGCCCTGTGTCCAATGGCCCACGAGCTGCCCCGCCCGACACGCCGGGGCAATCTATGCCCATTTCTTGCATACGCCCCCTCGCTGTTGCGCGATACGCGGCGAATCCTGCGCGGCCTTCCATGGAGCTTTCTGCAACACGCCAAGGGACATTGGACGCTCGCCTCGAGTGGGAGCTGCCGCGGAAAAACTGACCCGCCCAGTCAACGGTGCCCGCCTTCGGCACCTGCACAGAATTTCAACGCGCAACATCGCGCAGTCTCTCTGCGGACCCGACCGGATTGATCTGGTCTATCACGGCTTGATCTGGCACGTTCCCCAACCGCCAAACGCCGAAGTCCCGCGCGCAAAAGCGACCCTTCCAGATGATGATCGGTCGGGCGCATGTAAGATGAAGAAGGGCTTTTGATAAATCTGGATCGACGCGCTGTTGCGCTGCTGGCAGACAGCTTGACTGGCACGGAACAACACATCGGCGGCGGTGACCTGTCGTACAACGATATGCGCCGGGCAGGAGTCGCATGGAATCAAACGACCGTATTAACGTGGCGGCGGGGCCCTGCGGACCAGCCAGAGGTGATCGACCGCCATGCGGGCCGCCGACGCCTGTTCGTGCTGCCATCGCGTAGTGCCAAAAGACGGCGACCGCGACGGCCTGCCCCATGGTTTAGAGGCCGCGAGCCAGAAGCTTCCCTAGGCTCAGCAACGCAAGTGTCAGCCCATCCCCGAATTTATCAAACCAAGCGGCAGTACCGGCTACTCTAGCGATGATCGCCCCCGCCGCCTTGCCGATGCCGATGCGGGCGTTTCGCCGATGACCCTGCGCTTGGACCCGCGACTGCCGACGCAGCCCACGAGTCGGCTCACCCGATTCACCATGGCCCCCGGCAATCTGTCAGCTGCACAAACGGGCTGACAACGCAATGCTGGCACCGGGCGGCTGATGCCAGCTCGCGTTCTACGCTCCGTGAAATCGCCGATCATCCGTCCTCGTCGGGGGATCGGGCGGATGGCGCGGTGTTAAATCGCAGCACGGAAACGCGGCGGCGCGGCCGTAGCGATGGCCAGCACCGCGCAGTCCGCGACGGCGCGGGCGATGGGCCGCGGTTCAACGCGACCTCATTGAGCGCCGAGCAACAGAACCGAAAAGCACAAAATCGCAATCTCCCGCGGCCACTGCCGAAAGCTGGCAGGCGGGATTCACCTATCACAATTACTAACAAGGCCCCCGACCTCATTGGCCCCGTCTGTTCAACACGGGCCTTGGCATTCCTATTTGGCTGTGAATGCCATCGCGCGCGCAAACGTCTGACCGGTCCTTGGGCCAGTTTTGCCCCAAGCCGCAGAAGGCCGCCAAGTGACGCCGGGCGGATGTGAATTTTTTATCTGACCCACCGGATGCCGAAACGCTGCGCCGCGACCAAGACGCCCGACCAACGCCTATCCATCTGCGCCCGTTTTCTGGCGCAAGAAGCCTTGCCACCGCCCTCGACGCTGGACGGCCCCATGCTGGCCGTCCGCAACGCTGCGCGGGGACAAGCGCGCTCTTACCAAAAATCATCGCCGACACGCTGGCGCTGCTTTGCCCGTGACAACCTGGCCGTTTTGAAACATCGCAGGCGACGCCCGCCCGCGCAGAGGTCGCGACATTGATGGCCCCCTTTTGCAACGCGGTCCCGGTTCTGGCCAGCTCGAGCGCCGGCGATGCACAAGCCTATCAACAGGCCGCGCCTCACTTGTTCGGCCCCCGGTGTGAACGAGGCCTTGGCTGGCCTTATCTGGAAGGCGCAAGGCCCGCGGTCTGCCGTCGTGCCCAAGTACCGTCCCGGCGTGCGCGAATGTTCTGGTCCCCTGCCGCCCCCCACCTATATCCCTCCCGCCGCTCTAAGGACGGGGAAAGCGCTCGCTGGCATCCCAATCAACAGCGCTGCTGACAGAGACGGCCCGATGCGCAGCAACGCAAGCACTGCCGCACGCGCCTTTGTCGCCGCCAGCGATCTGTACTCCTCGGCCGACGGCGACCTTGCTGGCGGGGCTGGCCGAATGCGGGGTGCACCCGTGATCCGCCTTGC
>Ga0163217_1096215_pt1 | contig 17324 bp, 21 predicted proteins | sample SynspAceP_FD_185933 | JGI IMG/M metagenome (GOLD analysis project Ga0163217, IMG submission 185933) | Saline lake microbial communities from Ace Lake in Antarctica - Synechococcus sp. Ace-P (PacBio error correction) | ecosystem: Environmental > Aquatic > Non-marine Saline and Alkaline > Saline ...
CAACAAGGAGAAGAGGAAATCAAATCCTCCCATCGGGAACAGAAAAATCTTGAAGTGGGGTGGTTTTTGGCGCGGGGCCCCCCATAAGGGGTCCCCCCCCCCTTTTTTTCCCCCCGCCCCTTTGGAAAAAGGTTTGGATAAAATTCGGGGCAAATTCGCCCCCCTTCTGGCGGGTTTTTTTTTCCCCGTTTTTCTTTTTAAAAAAATCGTGCCCTCCTGTTCCCCCGCCGCCCCTGGCTTGGTCTAACCAAGGCGGCGTAAAATCCGGCACGCCTGTGCTCGCGCAAAAAAGGAGACTCCCGCACCAAGACGGTTGGTATTTTTTTTGGTGGCAATTTATCGCAAAACGGAACCCGTGGTTTGTCCGCGGAACGCCCGAGGCAACCGGGCATCCAGATCGTCGAGCGTAATCGCACCCATCGACCGCAGGCCCTTTGCTGGGCCCCCGCGATGATCAGGTCGCAATGGCCAAGACGGCAAGTTCATCCACCGGCGCAAACAAGCCTGATCCCTAACAACGCCCAGTTTTCTCTTGCACCAGATGCCGTGCCGGTTGACCGCCCAGACTGGATGCGCCCCCTGCGGCCAAGTTCGCGGGATTTCAACCCGCAGACAGCAAAGATCATCGACACGCCGTCTATCCCTTCGACAGCACTCCGCGTATTCACGTTCCGGATCGTGCGGCTGCAGGTGAAATCCCCCGTTGCGGCGACATTTCAAAGGTCTTTATCCATCAGAAACGCCCCTTGATGGGCACACCGAGTTTGATCGTCATTAACCTGCTCCAGTTTCCAGCATCAGACCAGGGCGCAATCACGCCGCGACCGCGGGATTTCACCACCCTGCCCCAAACGACGGGGTCAGCGCATCATAGCGCCCGCCCGTAAGCGAGTCGTGGCAATATCTGGCCGCGTTGCGCGCGGAAGCCGAAAACGAAACCGTCATAATACTCATCGATACGCGGCCAAAGCTGGCTTAGAAACATCAAGGTTATCGGTATCGACCACCGGTGGCGGCCAGCGCTTTTCCGCGTGCGGCAACACGGTCCACCGCGTCAGATGGCGGGCATGGTCGACGGCAAGGTCATGCAGTTGCTGATCGCATAGCGAATGGTTTCCCGCACATCCAAGCAACGCAGTAACAAGGACACCTGCCGTGCGCGAACAGCGGCCGGTTTCGGGTCGGCCGTCGGCACAGCAGGGCCGCGATGCGGGTTTCGATCTCGTCCAACGCGCGCATGTCCGATCAGCGGGGCGCGGTGATTCGCAACCGTCACTGGCCAGCAAAAGCGGCAACCGATGCAGGCATCGCGTTTTTAGACCAGCATAGCGGTCGACAAGCGCACGGAACCGGGCGGGGCGCCAGATGTGGCGCATCAACGGCCGCCTTGCCCGCGAAAGCGATGTAATCGAGCCCCGCACCGCAAGCCATCAGGAAATACCGATATCCCCCGTACCGCCGTGACCGGCAACCCCGACAATGCGCCTTGGTCAGGGCAAAGACTTCGGCCATCGCCGCTGCGGGATCGCCGCGGTCAAAGACTTCGTAGCGGCCTGGATTATTCGTTGGCACGGTTGGGTCACGCTTCCTGACGGCGGAACACTTCGCCCGCGTAGTATAGCGTGCCCGGGTCCGCGCCATGCGCATAAATTGCAAATTTGCACCACTGGCAAGGTATAATCGGGGCGCAGCATCTGTTCGCCCCGCCATCGCGTCCGACGTCACGTACGCACGCGCGGCGAATGTCTTCCCGTAGAGATCGAGCAGGCTTTCGGCAGGCCTGCAAGATCGGCGGCTCAACCACACTGCCCCTGCGCTCGAAACAAGCGCGCAGGCTCGCGGCCTTGGCAAAGGGATTTCGGATACGGGTCGCCATCTAGCGGTTCAGCTCAGTATCACGACTTTTGCGACAAGGTCACCAAGCGCACTTTCATATTTGGCTCGGGCGGTCTTCCATTCCTCGAGCGTCGCGCTTTCAGCAATTTTAGCGCCCAGGATATAGGGTCCTTGATCTGGATCATACCCCTTGTCCGAATTCAATCCCGCCCGCGATCACCGCTACGCTGCACGCGTCTGCGTATTTCAGCTGGTTACCGAAGTTTTTGGGGTTACCAGATAGATCCGCGCGCGGATGCCTGCCCTGCGCAAGTTCAGCCGACCATCGCCTGATAAGTCGGACATGCGGTCCTTTTCCATCACGGTAACACCACACGGCCCTTCGGCGCGCTGACATCGCCTTTGGCCCTGCAAGGCCGCCAGGTCAGAGCGGTCGACACCGATAGACACAGACCCGTTGCAGGGACTTCCTGTCCCGTAAAACGTTTGACCAGATCATGTAACGCCCCCCCGCCCGCCGACAGAGCCAAAGTTGCGCACGCGCCCTTTATATCCTTGATCTCGAAGGTCAGCTCCGGCCTCAAAACCGGACCGGTGTACATAGCCAAGACCGCGCACAAACGGATGGGTTCAATCTCTACGCGGTCAGAGCCGTACCCACCGGCCGCCATCAGATCGGCGGATGGTTTCCAAAGCTCGTCTATCGCCTTGCGCGCCCTGTGGCAGAACCCGGCGACCAAGTTTTCACAGCAAGCGCGCGACGGTTTCGCGCACCGGGTCGCGCTTGGCCTGCATAAAGCCCATGACAACAATCGGCTTGTGTATCTGTCAAGGCCCGCCCCATCGGTGAAATCAACCGCTGTCGTCTTGCGGCCTCCGCGCCCAACAATGCGCGCACGCCGGTCCATACCAGCCGGTCAAGCTTGTCGATCGCACGCAACACGAATGCGCGTTCGTGGCGAGAAAGATCAGGTTGGCGGGTCCAGCACGCCTGCCGAATTCCATCACAAGACCGTTCAAGACTTGCGGTTGTTTTCAACAGCGACGATGTAATCGCCGCGCTCAAGTCAATTCTTCCAGACAATCCGCCAGCAATTGCGCAGATCCTCCGATCCGCTGCCGAAGGTGCCCGACAGTATCGGCATCGCACTGATAAACTGGCGGAACCGGCCCGGACCCCGGCTTTTTCGTTGCGCCAACCGGTCCCATCGCATAGCGGGCGATAGGGGCGTGGGGCAGATCGTTGGCGGTGTTGGGCATAGACCCGCCCAGCGTGCGGTCAGGTCAATAGCGGCAGGGCCAGCCAGTTCGCGGCTTGGTCCGGCCTCGGCACCTCTTGCCACGCAAACCAGCCCTTCGTTGGGGCGGTCCACATCGGGAAGGAATCCCAAAGCCTGCACCGTCTCCACGCCCGGAGCTTTCCAATGCGCTCAAACCCGTAGCGATGATAGACCTGCGCAATCTTTGTGGCAGCAATCTCGGCGCGGCTGGCGTGACTTCTGCACCGAAATAATCACGAATCTTTGGCGCTTCGGCTTTGGGGCGGGAGTTCTTTTTTTGGCTTGGCCAATGGATCAACATCCTGTGGGGGCTAAATATCGCGCTTCGCGTCTAGCCCACCCCTCCGCTAAGGGCAAGCGACGCGGCCCCGCGCTGTCCAGACCTGGCGCACGCATCCACCTTATCTACCGCAGCGGCAACCGTGTTAGGAGGGCGGCAAATGCGCAGCTGAGAAGAGTGCCCTCATCGATAAGCTCGAAGAACAAATGGCCCATCTGAATCGCACGGTTGGATGACCTGTCCGATGCTCGTTTGCCGTCAGGAGAAACGAGATCGGCAATGCTGACGCGGGCGGTCATATGCCTGATGCAGCGCGAAGGTGGAACGCGAGGCGTTCAGGCTCCGAAGGCGTCGCTTATCGGACCGAACGCCCGCCGCTATCTACTGAATCTGGGGCTACGGGCGGCGCAAGGACAGCTGCCGTCGTGCCAGATGGGCCGCATCAGATTTCCCTCGAACCCATCACGGCCGGTCAATGACCGGATTGCGCCCCTTGATCTTGGGGTGACGGGGTTTCGGCGCAACAGATGGTCTACTTCGACCTCGCCGGGCAACGTCCGGGTTCCATCAGGCAGAGTTTTGGCACCGGCCCCCCTTGCCCAGCGCTGCGCCGCCGAAGATATCGCGCACCTGTCCAAGCCATCGGCGACCGCTTGAATCGCCCCTGCGGTCTCCACAAAGAATGCGCAAGCCCCATATGCCCGCATTTCTCGACCAACCGTGGTCGATGGCACCAACAGACCGGCCCAGCAGTTTCAGCTGGTCGCTTTTCCCATTGTGGCCTGCGACCATGACCACAACCTTTGATCCGGTTTCAGAGGTGATCACGCGCTCAGTTTCCAGCGTGTCCGAAGAGAAATGTCCCTCGTAAGCGCCTGTCGGTCCGACAGCTGTGCAAAGGCAAGCGATTGCCGGGCCGATACGTTCCCTGCCGCCGGCGACGATCCCGGCCAAACGGGCGTTTTTTCATCGCGCTTTTGATCGGACACTGTTTGCAGTTAGCTCGTCCAGCGTCAGAAACGCACCCCCGCCGGTTGCGGAGTTTACGCTTCTCGGCCCCATGTAGTCTCCAGCGGGTGGCCCGAACAGATAAAAGCCGATGCTTTTGAATTCTTCGGTCAGTGTTCAGCGGCCTCCCCAGTCATCGCACGGCACCGATACGCGGCCTGCGGGGCAGATCCATGGCCGCCTCGCCAAACAGGAGACACCTGATTAAGAGGCTTTTTGGTTCGTGGATCGCGGCAGAGTAGCTGACGCAAACCGTCAAGCGATTGCCAGACACGACGGCGATTATTGTCCAGCTGATCAAACGCACCAACCGCGCAAATCATTTCAAGCGGGGCGTTTGCCCACGTTTCAGATTCAACCCGCCCGCGCCAGATCGAACAAATGTGGCAAAGGGCTTGTCGACACGTCAATCTTGCGGCCTTCGGTGATCAGCTTCCATCGCCTCGACACCGTTTTACGTTCTTCAACGCCCCATAGGCATAGACCAACGCGCGTCTCAGACACCTTGAACGTCGCATCAAAACTGCGGTTCACGCAAGGCGGCACTCACGGCAGTTCAAAGCCGCTTGCGGACCTCTTCGGAAATAGGACAAGCCAGCTTATCCGTCAGGTGGATATCGTCAGTTCATCACACAGCCATAAATTCGAGGACGGGAAAATGGTTTCGCCTTGAGCCAGCCGTCTTGATAACTGACTCACCGATATGGCCGCAGGTGGGATTTTTGAAACCGAAGTTTGGCGATATTTTTCCAAACAAGGGTCGAAAACTTCCGTACGGCTTTCTTTTTATCGACGCGCCGTTTGGCACGCGCCTTTTTTCGAACTGGGGCGTTCCCTTGGGCCATTTCTCGGCGATCTTTTTACTCCATCGCAACGGGCAACAGGGTCAAGCGCCCCAAGGCTGTAGCCCCGCCATGACTGCCGATCTGCATAAAATCCTGTTCTTGTAAACGTGATCCCTTGGGTTTCCTCCAGGATGGTGGTCAATCGCACGGATGCACGGATTCCCGCTCGCGCTGGCCGTTTTGACCTCGCATAGGTGGGGATATTCTCATCGGGCCGGGACGGTACAAGGGCCACAAGAGCCACCGATATCCTCGATGGCAGGTCGGTTTCATGCCGTTGAGGCATCCATCAGCCCCGCTGGATTCCACCTGGAAACACCGCGACCGTCTTTGGCGCTGGCATAAAGCTTGTAGGAAATGCCTCGTCGTCCAACGGGATCGTAGCGATATCGTCGATCAAGCCTTCCGGGCGGCGCAAACAGCTCTGTCGTCAAGCGGCCACATGCAAATGACGGCCCGAAGACTTGATCTGGTCTACCAGCGTTCTCTGGATGACGGTCAGGGTCTGAGACCAAAAAATGCCGAACTTGACCCAGACCGGCCTGTTCACCATTTCATGTTGAACTGCGTTGCGGGCATTGGAGCGGGGCGGATCCTGATAGCAGCGGCACCAGCGCGTCCAGCGCCGGTCCCCGGATCAAACCCCCGCCGCGTGGGTTCGATGCGTTGCGCAAGCAGCCCCTCGACCTGCTGGCCAAGTCAGCAGCCGCGCGGACGACCTCTTCGGTTCTTGGCTCTTCGCGCAAGCGCGGCCTCATCCGCCAAACGCTTTTCCGATGCTGCCGGCTTCACGCCTTCGACGGAATCATCTTGGACGACGATCACCTGCCCATTAGGGCATCTGCAACACCCCGCCGATTGTCGCGCACACGCGCCTTGGACAAAAGCGCGACCAAGGTGATGATCTGCCCTTACTTTGGTCGGCGCCCGTATTTGCGCCTGTCAACATCATTGAATCACCTCTTCACGACGATCATGCAAAAAGTCGATGTCAAATGTCAGGCATCGATACCGCGTTCGGGGTTTCAGGAACCGTTCAACCAGCAGTTGATAGCGCAGCGGATCAAGGTCCGGTGATGGTTCCAGCGCAATAGGCCACCTAGACGCCAGCCCCGAAGCCCCGCCCCGGCCGACGGGAATATTGTTGTCCTTTGCCCCATTTGTAAAATCCGCAACGATCAATGAAGTAGCCGGGGACCATGCCTCGATGATGCCCAGTTCAAAATCCAGCGCTTTCATATCTTCGACGCTGGTGGCATGGGGGATCACCTAAAGTCGTTCTTCAGCCCCTCAGCCGCCCTGCCGCTTAGTTCTTCGATCTCGTTATCCGCGAATTTCGGCAGGATCGGATCACGACGATAGGCATAAAGGTCGCAGCGTTTGGCGTATCTCGACCGTGTTGTTCGATGGCTTCGGGCAGATCGGCAAACAGCGTCACTATCCATCTCGGCCTGCGCTTGAAATAATGCGCGCCGTCAGCACGGCGGCCGTTCGTGCTGCGGTCGACATAGGCACCGCCGCGAACTACAGATCAACGCATCAATGGCCTCGTAACATATCGGCCCTTGGGGAAATAGACGTCATTCGTCGCGACCACGGAATATCCATACATAGGCCGCTCGACAAAGCCGCGTTCGGTAAGCTGTTCGACCAGCGGTTGGCCGTCCGCCGGGGTGGCGTTTGCAACTCGACATACAGACAGCCGGTCCGGCGAATGCCCCGTGCAACCGCGCCATCAGCGCCTCGGCGGCAGGGCGCTGCCCGCCTTGCAAACACTTCCCCAACCGGCCCGCCGCAGCGCCGGTCAGACAGATCAGCCCGCTTGTTCAGTCGCCTCCAGCTCTCCAGCGTGACCTGCGCGCGCAACGCGCCCTTGTCGCATATACAGACAAGGAGTCAGCTTCATCAGGTTCTCATAGCCGACCTCGGATTGGGCAGCACAGCACAGGGGCCGGATCGCGCGCTTTTTCAACCCGGCTGCAAACCGTCACATAGGCCAAATCAAACCTGACACCGATGATCGGCTGCACCCCGGCACCGCCCATAGCGACCGAATATTCTCAACGCGGCGAACATGTTGTTGGCTTGTCGGTCAGTGCCATTTGCGGGCCATACCGGCACTCTTGCACATGATCAGGGCAGCTTTTTCAGCCGCAACGCCCCTTTCCAACAACGAATATTCGGAGTGCTGGCGCAGGTGAATCGAATCGGGGTGCTTTGTGCCATAGCGCAACTACCCAAGCCCACCCGCAGTCACTCAGACCTCACCGTGCACGTGCGCAGTTTTCCGGCATACAACGCAACGACCAAGTCCTTATCCACGAAATCTCTTGCCAAGCCCCCTCGGCCCCCGCCTAGCCCCTGAACATTTGCCGCGCCGGCGTTCTGTACGTCCGCCATCGAACGCCGCGCAAGATCACGGGCTAAGGTACCGCGGCCGTGAACGAACCCCTATGGAACAATCAACTTTTCTCTCAACGGGGAAGTCGGTGTCCATGACCGCGTCTCTCCCACCACCGACGCTGCTGGATTGGCTACGCGAAACCGATATCTGACCGGCACCAAGGAAGGGCTGCAACGAAATGGCGATGGGCGCTGTGTCCGTGGATGAATCAGCGACGACCAGTGGGCCACGGTGCGCTGAATTCCGGCTGCATTCGGCTGTTCCATACCCTCCGGCTTCCTAGATCTAGATCGGCAGCGCCGCTAGGCCCGTTAAGCGCTTCTGCCGCGCGCCGTTATGCCGCCTGAATCTACACGGGGCAGCAAGACGCATGATGCGAACATCTATCCATGCTCTGCTCAGAGGCTCAGTTCATGTCAACACACACTCGTGGATATTAGCACCGCTAATCCTACTCGGCCAAAAAACCACTCGAGGGACTTGCACCACGAATCGCGAGGAGAGAGATCATATGTACATACTGCATGCCGCTATACGAACATACAGGCTTAGAGAGTTGTCTGTCCGTTTATATTGATTCTCAGGAGCTACTGCGCTCTGACAATAATCTGCTGGTTCTTTTGCCAAAATGCTGCACCTCGGAGACAGGACCAACACCACGGCGGAGGGACGGCAGGACAAATATGGAGAGAAAGATGACACTATCAACACACTGCCAGTATTGAGGACACTACATATACCAATCTGGAGTGGGCCAGGGCAGACAGAGGCAGGGAATCTGGTGAGAAGGAGATTGTAATCAGCCCCCTCAGCGACCTCTAGAGCCACACGAACTTACGACAATGATAATACTAGCGCAATTCGCTTTTCACCGATGGTGCCCACGCACGCGATCGTTATACTCTGGCCGCTCTCAAACATTTTGGTATCGGCAAGAGGGTGGTACGGGCGCAATCGAGGGAGTGTCGGTGAGGGTCACCAAAACAAATTTCCGCGATCTGGGCCGGTGGTGTTCACGAAATACTCGCCAGAATCCTCTGGACCTGCGCGGGCATCACGATGGCGGCGATCATTGCGCAATCGGCGCGCCCACCACCGATACTGAGCGACACGCACAGAGAGTCATTTTGCACCCGCTCTATCTCGACTCGCCGCTCTCTTCGCCGTCTGATGTTTGCGAGCGGTATGGCTCGCGTTAGTGTTGTGTCAGCGAACGCGGCAACTAGTCCGCTGGAGGGCAATATTCGCCCAAATCGAGCAGGCGCACCGGGGACGGCCCCTCCGGCAACTCATCCGCCTAATATGGGTCAAGTACACGCTGCTCCAAACGGAGTGAAATCAGCTACCAGCAGCCTTAGTTAAATCGGCTACGGATAATTTCTTTATCGACTACGGCAAGCAAAGACCTGAAGTGAGTCAGCACCTTATTTTTACTTTCGTCCACCAGGCGAAATGTATGCCGCAAAGATACACGAAACCAGGAGGTGACCTAAAGGCTGGCCGTAATCTTGGGCTCAACGGAGATGAACCAGAACACTGCGACTATGGCTACAGATAGTAATATTCAGACATTATTACGCTTCGATCAGGGAACATCTCGGGCGCTGTGCTGCCGGAGGTCTGTTAACACCATCGGAATCCCTCAGAATGGGAATGACGGTGTATCAGGTCGCGGCGCGCGGGGCATCCCTGTTAGCTGTCTGGACTAGAGCGTGGACTAGACGCACCGAGAAAAGCGGGGGCGACAGCTGGCTATTCAGTTAGACTTTTGAGGACGCACTAGCTGCGCAGCGGCATGCTTTCCTTTGGGAACCGGAGGGCCGCTGACAATACCGCCTAGCGCCAGTGGGGAGCGGCTTGGGCAGTCGGAGGATTACACCAGCAAGACGAATGCCTAATATTTATACAAATGCGCGGCTCTTTGGCGTAGGAGTATCCTGCGCTCACACTCTAGTGGGACTCGAGAACCGGCCACTAGTTGCAGAAGTTTCAAACGAGAATCTTAGCACCGTATGGTTTAAAAAGATGGGGGGCCGTGCATCAACGAAAGACCACACGAGAGGGGTGAAGCAGGCATATGGAAGTGCAGGTAGCCACTATCAATAAATCCCTCCCCCATGACGCCGGGGCCAAGCTCCATGGTGACGGGGGCCGCGCGGCTACGTCGATGAACATCCACGACACCGGCACCAACGCTGCACATCGCTTTTGGCCTTAGCAACTGTGCCGCGGCACAACGCCCTTGATGGCATGGACCGCGCGATGTCGCAGCCGCCCCCGGTGGTGGTGGGCGGTTGCTGAGGCCGGACAGGATCTGCCGTTGACAATGGACGTGTCGCCCCTCCAACGCAATGAATGCAAACCCCTGCTGGCCACCGAACGCGGTACATTACGCGGGCCAGCCTGTGTTCATGTTGTCCGCGACGACCCACCCTGGCGGCAAACGCTGACACGCGACGCGGCTTGGGCATCTAGACATTCAACACCGACTTCCTCACTCCATTCCCTTACACCTCCTTTATAGGAGCAGCAGCTGGCCGCTGACGTCGCTTCGAAAGACGGCCCCGCATCTACCAAAAAGGCACCCCGCAGCCGCCCTGACCACGGCCCCAAAAGCCTGAGCGGGACGATCAATATTCGGTGGGCAGGACATTTTCTATCTGGAAGGCTCGTGGGCCGCACTCGCGCTGGCCGCAAGACCAATGGCGATTGGTCGTCCCATCCTGACCAGCCCCGACGGAGATCCAGTAACAATAAAGTGGCAGGAGCCCTAGGCAAACCCATGCACGCAGTTGCGGGGTCCGAGAACGCGGCCGCATGGGTGGTGGCTTGGCGGGCTAAGAAAGTCGCAGGTGCAACGCCCTCGCCGTGGCCCTGCGGCCGTAGCGACCGGCGCGCACAGGACGCCCCCTTGCAAAAGTTGCTGGACGCATATGACCCGTGACGCGACATGATGCGTCACTGGCAAGACGTCATGATTTCCGCATCGATTACCGTCGCTTTTGACACGTGAGGGCCGGATACAAGCGCTCTGGATTTCACCCCCCATTACACCCGCGTTGTGGCTGGGCAATGGACGCTGTCCTTGCCCGTGGGGGATCGTGCGATGACGGCATTCGGATAATGACTATCCTTGATAACATCCGCAATCAACCTCGCACCGGTTGGCACCGAAACCCAAAGCGCCACGGCATTTCGGCCGCGGCTTTGGCGGGCTCAAAGGGATCGTGGGGGATCAGCGGTGGATGGACCGCAATATCGCACAATCACTCGGGTTCCGTAATCCACTGACGGTGCGGCGGCGAAATTTCTATGCTGATGTGGCAGCCTGAATGCGACGGTCAGGCCCATGACGACCGCGCCGTGCCCGATGCAGCGGCGCGAGCCTTGCCTCGCGCGGCGGCGCCGCCTGGCACACAAGAGGCACGCCACCAAGCCTAAAGAATGCGCAAACCACGACCCTAACCCACCAACCGTGCAAGACTGCCAATTATCAATCGCCGCTCACCGACCGGCTGCCCAAACCTCGGACTGATGCCGCCCGCCCGCGCTGCGATTGCGATTGGAACGTGCCCCACCGCACTCCTGAACGCGGTATCGCGCTGACGGCCGGTAAATTCGGCATCTCGTTTACGCTCACACCTCAATCAGGAGGGGGCGCTGGTGCATGTGGTATCAGGATCGGGTCGATCCACCTGAACCACGGCGGGACGGAAATGGGCCAGGCTTTTTTTCCAAAAGGTCGCTCAGGTTTGCGGCAAGTCGCGTTTGGCGTCGAATTGTCAGCAGTCAAGATCAGCGCGACGGACAATCTGGGTAAGAGTGCCAACACCAGCTCGCCACGGCGGCGTCTTCGGGGAACGGAACCTGAACGGGCATGGCGGTGCAAAGCGGCGCTGCCGACACAATCCGCGACCGGCAAATACGCCGACCATCTGGCCGAACTGCTATCAGACAAGAACGTCCGGATCAGGTGCGCTTTCCGACGGGCAAGGTGCAGATCGGGGGCGAGACCATTGCTTTTGCCAAGCTGCCCGCCTCGCTGCCTATGAAAACCGCGTCTCACTGCAACGACAGGCCTACTAGCAGACACCGGAGATCGAATCGGGCCCGAGCATCGCAGGGCAAGGGCCGCCCCGTTCTTTCTATTTTGCTTAACGTGTCTGCAGTCACGAAAGTGGTGGATTCGAGGCACGCTGAGACTCGGCGAAAACAGGATCCAGCGCCCGGACATTTTGCATTGATGCGGGCGCGTCGCTGAAGACCTGCGCTGGACGAGATCGCCAGAATTCGGAAGCGGCTAATGTGCAGGGCGCGGGCTGGCTTCAACGACTGAATGAACCTGTCTGGGACGACAAAAGGCACGCTTGAAAACCCAACGCGCCGTGACCTATAAGATTCCCCGCCGATCTCTGACCGGCGATGTGTTCAATGTGGGCGCTTCTGGGACGAACCCAACCCCGCGCAAACGGGTCCTATCGGTCAAAAGCGGTGGGAGAACCGCCGCTGATGCTGGGGATCTCGGAGCATTCATGGCGCTGTGGATGCGGTCAGCGGACCTGTGGCGAAGGATTTGGCGATCTGCAAAAACACCCGCAACACCGAAGCGGTAACTGACCGCACGATCGGAAGCCCGCAATGCCCTTTGACCGCGCAGCCCTGTCCCAAGCGGTCGCAGCGTCATGCGATGTTCGCGCGCATCGTGTGGTGCAGGTCCAAATAGGTCTGCCCACGTCCCGGCGGCACATCGATGCTGGTCCATGGAGGCGGGCTTGGGTACCATCGGCGTGCCAAGCTCGACTGCAATCCATGCGCGATGCCGCCATGATGCTGCGGGTGGCCCCGCAGCAAACTGACCCGCGCGGCCCTTGGTCCAAGCAATGAAGCCAATGTGTGGGCGGGCGGTGACCGTGGTGAATCGAGGTTTTCGATGCCGTCAGGCTGAAGCCGTTGTCCGACACCTACCGACATCTACGCTGCGCGCGATTGAATCCCGGCGCCCGCCCCTTGGCCTGACAGCTTCGCCGCCAAAAATCGACCGTCCAGTGTCAGCGCGACCCACCGCTGGCCATTACCCTGCATCGGCGGTTGGCTGGCAGAGCCGTTGTGGCGCCCTCGCGGCAAAGGTGGTCATCCAGCGGCGCAGGCCTGTCGGCAGCGGCGCTGGCGCGCATTCCTGGCCCCCTTGCCCGCAGTTCGCGTGACCTGGCCGGACCCGCGCCCCGGATATTCTGGATAACCTGCCCGAAAAGGCGGTCACGCGGCGGTGGATGGCCCTTGCGGGTGTCGCGCTGCAACAACGCCGAACAGCGACGCCGCGCATTTCATCATGACAGCCGGGCATGATGAACGATCTGTGAACCTGTGCCGACCGCCTGCTGCAACGCGATTTTGGCTTTGGCGGAATTGGATCGGGTCGTGCACAAAATGGGCGCGGTTCCGCAGCCGTTTGGCGCCTTGGTCCAATGCGCCCGAACAGATCGCCGCATCAAACCTGCCCATCGGCGCGCGCCAATATTGGCAAGCATCCTCAAGGCGATTGCCCTAGAGTAGCTACGCAAACTCTTTGCAATTGACCCTCTGCGCGCACGAAATAAACAGCCAAGTTTGACACAAAAGGAAGCTGGCGCAGACCGACACGCCCCTTCTGGCGCTTTCCGGGCTGACCAAAGCTACCCGGTGTTGTCGCCATCGATGGACGTGTCATTGCGCAATTGCCGCCGGGGCAAGTTTCATGCGTTGTTTGGGGGAAAACGGCGGCCGGCAAGTCGACGCTGGTCAAAGATGATTATGGGTTTGGTCAAACCCGAACCAGCGGCACGATGCAGATCAGCGGCACCAGCTTTGCCCCGCAAGAACCCCGTGCCGCCCCGCGCCGCGCAGTGGGCATGGTGTTTTCCAGCATTTTTCCCTATTTGACGCGCTGAGCGTGGCAAAGAAACATCGCTCCTCGGGATGGAGAACGCGCCAAAGCTGCGCGCCCTCAAGCGAAGCAAATTCGCGACCGTGTCAGAGGCCTACGGCCTGCCCCTCCCTGTCCCTAACCGGATCGTTGGCGACCTATCCGCAGGCGAACGCCAACGGGTCGAGATTATTCGATGTTTCTGCTGCAGACCCCCAAGCTGTTGATCATGGATGAACCCACCAGCGTTTCTGAAACATCCACAAGAGGTTGAAATCCTGTTCAAACCCTGCGCAAGCTCAGCGCCGAGGGCACCGCGATCTTGTATATCTCCCGCATAAGCTCGAAAAATCCGCAGCCTGTGCGACAGGCGCGACGAGAATCCCTGCGGCTTGGGCAAAGTCGTGGGCCCAATTGCACCCGTCGGAAAACGACAGCGCGGGCCATGGCAGGAATGATGGTAGGGCAGCCACGCTCGAAGACGCCGACGCGCGCTGGGCAAGAATCCCGGCGCGGTTGAAGCTTGACCTCATGGGGCTGTGCGGCCTCGCCCAGTTTTTCATTTTCGGCATGCCGCTGCGTGATATTACTGTGCAAGTCCGCGCAGGCGAGATTTTGGGCAATCGGCGGTGTCGCGGGCAACGGGCAAGTAATGAACTGCTGTCGGCGCTGTCGGGCGAGTTGCTGACCTCGCCGCTGGCATGGTCGGGTTCTGACGGACAGGAGTGGGGCCAGATGGGCCCCACAGCGCGCCGCCGCCCTGGGCATAAACTCAACCGCGCCCGAGAACGTCTGGGCCATGCCGCCGCCCCCGATATGTTCGCAAGACGAGAACGCAAAATGCCTGACCGAGGCCGTGCGCGAAAAACCTTGAGCGTCGCGGAATGTTGAACTCTGGCCCGCCGCCAAGCCGTTTTGACCGAACGCATTTCGGCCGATTTCGTACGGTCCGCACGCCCTGGCCCGCGGCAATGGCGGCGCGTCGCTGTCGGCGGGAACCTTCAGAAATTCCGTCATACGCCGCGAGGTGTTGCAACGACCGGCAGGTGCTGGTGTCAACCACCGACTAAGTGGGGCGTGGAATGCCTTCTGCCCGCGGCCGTGGCGATCCGGCAAGCGGGCTTGCTGAATCTGGCCGAAAAACGGCAGCGGGGCGGTGAATCGGTGAAATCAGTCAGGAATCTGGGACGAGCTGATGGAGATATCGGAACCGCTTTGCCGCCCTGAACGAGGGCCGCCTGTCAGAGCCATCGTCCGGAGACAGGGGCTGACTGTGGCGAGATCGAATTGATGATGGCGGGGCAACGGGAATGGAGGGTGGCGCATGTTTGACGCGTCCGCTTGCGGGGGGTTTTCACACCCCACAGCACCCTTGGAGTTTTTCCCTGCAAAATGAAGTGTTTGACACAAGAAAGTGGTGTGGTGTCTATGATGCGGCCTTGAGAAACGGCCTCAGGGCCAAGCCGGGCGTTTTCCTATGCCCACGCGGTTCTGGCGGTCATTGCCAATCGATGGTGTTTAGGTGGCGCGTTGGTTTGCGGTATGGGCAAAGACGCCGCTTAGCGGTCGATCCATGACGATCTTTTGGGAACCCTCTGTTCGGCGATTTTCGCGTTTTAATTACCGGGCCCGCAACTGCTGGTCAATAGGCGCGCCATTGGTGCTGATCGCCATCGGGCCTGTCGCTGGGGTTCAGGCGCGGGCATCTGGAACAATCGAGCGAAGGCCAGTATCACATGGGTTGCCTTTTGTGGGGCGGGCGGGTCTGGCGTTCTATCCTCGACCAGAGAGCGTGTATTTTATCTTTCCGATCATGGTGCTTCGCGACCGCGGGCGCTTGGGGCGGTTGGGTCTGGGCCATGATTCCCTGCCTGTGCTGAAGGTGAAAATTCGGCACGAATGAAATCCTTAGTGTCGATTTGATGCTGGTCTATGTCGCAGAGCAGTTTCCTTGCGTCGGCCAGCCTTGGATTGTTGAAAAACCTCGAAGGCTTGGCTTCGGGCAGCCGCACCTTGCAGCCAGTTATGCCATCAAAGGCCCATAATGCGCGACTGTTTGCCCGGAGGATCGGGGCCATGCATTGGGGTGGTGGTCGAGCAGAGCCTTGGATCGCGGGTGATCTTTGCGTATGGTGTTGCTGGCGCGGCAGCGGTTGGGCCTTTGCCATCGCCGTCACGGCGATACACCCCGTGCGGCACGTTTCGGGTGTGAGCGAACACGGCTGGTGCTGTTTGCCATGGGGCCAGTCGGGGGCTGCTGGCCGGTCTGGCAGCAGTTTCGATGGTCGCAGCCCCTGCAGTGGCATGATCACCATCGAATTTCAACGTCGGCTAACCGGTCACCGCGAAAATCATCGTCGCTTTCTTCTGGGGCGGCTGCAGTCCGGTGGCATCCCTGCTGGCCGGTGGCCTGATGGCGCTGACTAATATCGGGCGGTGATAATCGCACAAAGCCGTGGCCTGCCCCGCCACGGCCCCTCCTGCCATTTCAGGGTATTTCAGGGGGAATGCCCTGCTGTTTTCCTGGCTCGCCTTTGATCTTTTCACCCATTAACCTGGCTGCGTCTTGGCCGGACGGAAGGTCGGCGGTAATGGATATCTTGTCTGACAAGTCAATACAAGATCCTGCTCTTTGCGCGGGCTTTCCTGGGTGGCGGCGACGCGACTGATTATTTAAATCTTTGCCGCCACAGTCGGAGAGATGGTGGGCACAGGAGAATCCGCGACGTGTCGTGAATCCCAAACATTGGCGTCGAAGGGATAGATGATGCATCGACGGGTGCGCTCTCCGCCGCGGCTTTGGCCGAACTCGGACCACAATGGTTGTTTTATAACCAAAGTGGCCCGGATTGATGTCGGTTTGGAAACAATGGCTATATTCATTGGGTAAATAGATTCCACTAACTGTAACCGTAATCCCGGCTGCTGGCTTTTGCCCGCGGCACCGTTGTGGCGTTTTGGGACCTTGCTGTTTCGCACTTTTCCAGCTGGACGCCAGATTCACATTGGGGCCAAATCACGGTCCGCACTCGGGCTTTGGGCGGCTTGAACGGCTGTTCGGGCTGGGGTTATTTTTTATCCCGCGGCCTTTGCTGTACCAAAAGCTAAATGTCGGGGTAAAACCGCCGAGCGCCTGCACGGATGTGAATTTTCGGGCCCTCCTATTGTGTCCTGTCATGACATTCTAAACTGGCGCCCCCGTCATCTTTAAGCCTAGGGCCCGAATTTTTTTCTTTTTCCAGAGTATCAAGTCTTGTCCCGATTGGGCTTTGGCGCTGGTGACGTTTAGTCGCGGTACTGGGCCGCTGTTGAAATTACAAAACCGAGCATGGCCTGGGGGATCCACATGAAAGGGCATATGGTGACGGGTCCCGTAGGGTGAATTAGCCACGGAGGCCGGCCACCACGCCGTTTGGCTATATAAATTTGTTGCGGATACGAAGAGTGTGGTATTTTTAAGAAGATACGGGGACACTGGGTCGATCACTAAGTTTTTGGCGGGCGGGGCCTGTGGCCGAAGGGGCGGATTGCCTTTACATCAGCATGAATCCGTCGGTGCCCTTAATGGACCCTGAAGGCATGAACCGCAGGTGTGGGTTTCTGGATCGGCGCCTCGGTCAAGAGACTAGGGCCGCTTGGTGAATTTGCCCAGCTGGGAAGCCTATCGGCGGCTTTTGCTGGGGTGCCTATCTTAATTATGGCGGATATGCAGCCTCAGCTTCAACTATCAATCGGTGCAGGTGCCGGCGTTTGTCGCTATGCAATGGGG
>Ga0163217_1054898_pt1 | contig 17323 bp, 6 predicted proteins | sample SynspAceP_FD_185933 | JGI IMG/M metagenome (GOLD analysis project Ga0163217, IMG submission 185933) | Saline lake microbial communities from Ace Lake in Antarctica - Synechococcus sp. Ace-P (PacBio error correction) | ecosystem: Environmental > Aquatic > Non-marine Saline and Alkaline > Saline ...
TGTAAGGGCCGAGAATGTTTTAAAACGGCAAAGATTCCCCCCTTAATTCTTTTGGGGCGGCCAAACTTGTCCCCCCCTAAATAAATTTGGTTTGGTCGAAAAGAGGTTTTAGTTCTAATAATTTGGGTTTTTTTTTTTTTTTTTTACTTTTTTCCCCTGAATTCTCGGTTTTCGATTGCCACTTTGCTGGAAGCTACTACCTAATAACGATATTTAATAAAGAAAAAACCTAAAGCCAAATCTTTAATTTCTGGACCTTGACTTGCTAGCCTATAACCAACACCTACAAGCCTCTAATTGTTTGTCCAACGCTTAGAAACACCTTCTTTATCGATGTTTTTTTTTTTTTATTAAAGATTCTAATTAAAGTCCCCCGTGTTTTTTGCTTTTTTGTTCTTTAGCGTCAGATGGTTCCTCCTGGTTTACAAAAACTTGAGCGATCTTCGATCTTTTAATTTTCAACAGCACTGATATTCCCTTGGAGTAAAATTCCTCCCAATGTTTACCTTTAACATGTAATAGTGCCCCTTCTTTTTTAATATTCAACGTGTAACCCCTTCTGGGATTGTTACTGGATTTATTACCTATTCTAGACCTTTTTCTTGCCTCTTTTTATAGTATTGAAATAAACGTAGCATAATAACTTCACCACCTACTTTTTCTAGCTTAAGCTTGCTTACTTGTCATGACAGCCCATTGAAGAAGTAGATACAATTGCAAATCCCACAATTCCGTTAAGCACTCTTGGTAAATCAGAGCGTTACGCAGCATAACTTTACGTAAGACCTGGCTTACCTAATACGCATAATTTTTTGATGACCGGCTCTTTGGTTAGCTTCATCATATTTTCCAAAGCTATTTTTACCGTTTTCTTGAACCTTTAATTTTGGTTCAAAGATTGCGTACTTAAATATATCCTTGGTTCAAAATTAATTTTTAGTTCCACTCTCTTTTTTTAAATTAGAAGCAGGTAAAATCTCTACTACTCTGTGACGCAGCACTACTGCATTTTCTAATCTAGTTAATAATCCGAGAAATTGGGATCTGTTATCATATATATTGAATTGCGGTAAAACGTTTTTAGTAAGTTACCTACTAAACCTAAACCAATTTAAAAAACTTACTTCTTATTTACCAGCTAGCCTTTTTAACTCCCTGGTATATAGCCTTGATTTTGCCATTTCTCTAAACGTTACTCTTGATCAAACCAAATGTCTCATTATACCCTCTAGGCCTTCCTGTTAATTACATCTGGTGTTGGTAAAGCGAATTGGAATTAGCATTTTCTTGGTAATTCTGCAAAGCCCCTCGTAGTCGCCAGCTCTTTCAAAGCCTTTCTCTTCTGTCTCACAAATATTTCGTACCAGTTTTTTTCTTCTTTTAACCTCGCGGGCTTTCATTGATTTCTTTAGCCCATCCAACCTAAGTTCTTTTAAAGGGTAATCCCAATTGGGGTTAATAATGATTTTTTGCCTTCTTGTTCTGTTTTCAGCAGAAAGTATTACAAAGGTAATATCCATTGCCGTTTATTCTATTGATTTTATCAAAGTAATTTATCTCAGTGAAAAATATTATTTTTCTCTGTTAACATACCAAGTTATAATTCCACAACCATCAACCTGTAAGCTTAATCCCTGAAAATTCTCTAACTTCGGCAAAAGCACTCGTTACTAAACGATCTAAAAACTCGTACATTCTTGTCACCTCTTAGTGTACTTTACAACAATTGGCATATTCCTTTTCTCAAGTTTTTGAAGAAGCAACCAATCCTTTTTAGATATTGTAGCAAGCCGCCTTTTTGGGCCAGTAATGAGTGTAAAACCTCGTCCCTACTGCGTGATCAATTACTTTTTATCACACAGCAGCACCTACGCCTCTACTTACTACAATTTCTCTAGCTTGGGAAACTTGCATGATGTTCTTATACCCAAACTCTTCTTAAGCGCAATCAATAACCACGTCTTTATATTCTGTTCTTTAACCTTTGTAACGTAAGCCATAACTAATATTACTTCATAGATTTTTAGAGATCTCACTTCTCTTACCATCTCTAACCTCGTAACCTTACTCGCGGTAGTATTACCAGATTTTGCATCTAATCAAAGATAAATTTGAAAACATGGATAAGTCCTCCTTCTTAACAATACCGCTTGTGGATTTTTTTGCGCTAGCTTTTCATGTTTTAGAAAACTAAATTAGCTTCCTTTCAAACGATTGCCTTGGTTCTTATCAAAATCGACCTCATAATCTTTCCTTCAACACCATTAGGTCTCCGGATACGATTCTTACGATATCTCCTAACTTTTTTATTTTTAGCTTTTTCATCTTAGTATAAATGTTATAGCAACCTCTGGAGCTAATGATACATTTCATGAATTCTATCACTGAAGTCCTACCACAGGTCCAAAAACAGTGTACTCTCATATTCTCCTGTTGGATTTAATAGAACACATGCGTTTGTCATCAAAACGAATGTAAGACCACTTGGTCCTCTTACTTCCTCTTTGTTTCTAACACAACAGCCGTTGACAACAGCACCTTTTTTAATGGTACCATTAGGAGTAGCTTCTTTTACAGCTACTACTATCTTGTCACCTACTGAGGCGTATCTTCTCTTTGTACACCTAATATCTCTTAATGGTCAAAACTTCCTTTTGCCCGCGGTATTATCCAGCTAACTTTTAATCTTGATTCTTGCTTAACATAATATTAGCCTCTTCATGAATTTCAACTAGATCTCCAAACATTTAGTTTTACTTAAAGGACGTGTTTCATGATCCTTAACAGTAATCAACCAATATTGGCAATCGTTTTTTCCATCGTTGTGCAACATATTTTTTCGTTCTTAATACGAACTTTCCGTAACAATAGGGTGTTTCACTCGCTTAACTTCTGAAATCACAATGATTTCCTCCATTTGTTGCTAGTTACAAACGCCTACTCTCCTTTTCTTAAGTTTCTTTTTCCATAAAGCAGAACCAGTTATTGGTTTTCCCTTTTAGTTAATTCTGTCGCTAATGCTAGCTACTATTCTTCTCGCTCTCTAATTTGAAGTGGATCCTAAAGGCGTACACTGTGTGGCTATTTTCAAGTCTGAATGCCTGCTCTTTTGCCTCTACTAGCTTAAACCTAATCGTCAACAGATAATTCTTTTACTTTCTTGAATTTGTTTCATGATTCTTTACAATTAACCATTAAGCGAATAATCTCTAGCAACAATAAATTTTGTTTTCCACAGGTAATTCTGTGCTGCAAGACGTAAAGCCTCTTTTTTGCAATCTCTCGAGATACCTCAGCGATTTCGAACTATTCTACCTGCAAAACCACGGCAACAAAATAATTCAGGAAGCACCTTTACCTTTTACCCCATACGAACCTCTAAAGGCCTTTTTAGTAATAGGTTTATCTGGAAAAATCTTAATCACCAATTTGACCCTGCTCTTTTCATAAATCTAGGTTGCAGCGATAACGCGCAGCCTCTATTGACGAGATTAATAAAACTTGTCTCCAAAAGATTTTTATACCGAACAACCATTTGAATAGCTGATGACCTCTTCCTGAGATCCCTTTCATCCTATCCCTTTCTGTGTCTTTGCGAAAACTTGGTTCTTTTTTGGTTGTAAGCATTCTTTACCTTCTTAAAAATTACTTTCTACGACGTGGCTTCTTGTTACGATCTCTTGTTTTCCTGGACCCTTTGTTCCTTGATCTTTTCCATACCCACTAAAAGCGAAAGATTCTCTCCTTCCATAAAACTTCACCTTTCATGATCCACACTTTTTACCTAATCTTCCCATAAAGTAGTATGTGCCTTCTTTTCTAAAGCGTGCTTATCTGGCTCTATAAACGTTGATATGGAATTTCTACCATCTTTTATAAGTCATAACGAGCCATTCAGCTCGCATTTAACGACCAGAAATTTGAACTTTATACCTTCTGCATCATACGCCATTGCAGCGGCAATAGCCATTTTAATAGCACGTCTAAAGATAATTCTTATTTTTCAATCTGGTCTCGCTATACTTGCTGCTAAACTGAAATTACATCCAATTCTGGCTCTGATTTCAAAAATATAATTAATGCTGAACTTCCTTATCTGTAATCTTTTTAATCTTCTTTTAACTTAATCACTCCTGACCACCTTACCTATGATATACCAGGTCTTGCTGTAGTTATTGTAATAGTTATAAGCTTTAACGTACGTTCTATGATTAACTCCTAGACACACTGAGCCTTCCTAAACGTGCATGAACGTATTTTCTTATTTTAACTATCTTCGCTATTTAATCACCGTAATCATTTCCACCATAAACCGTTAGATTCCCATCCTCTGATGATACCTAAAACGATTCCGATTGGATTGTCTTCTGTCCTACTCTAGCTTTGTACATTATTGTAGAATCCAATACAAGTGTAACATATTGGAACGTTTTCTAAATTCTGTGTGCCTCTACCTTGAAGGTGCCGGTCTAAGTCTTTTCAACTAAGCCGCCCACCCGTCAACTCTAATTTCCTTATAAAAAGAAATCAGCGTCTTCAATTACTCGCATCCTGTTTTTGCTTGCCAGTGCAATTGCCGATTAAAAGCAATTCTCCTAACATTACGAAGAAGCTTCCCTTAGAAATTGAACTTCAAATTGCTAAAGGCCTTGTCAACTTGTACCCCTCTTACCAAAGTCAGCTACTAAACGCATCTTCTTGGTGAGGTTGGGACCAATTATTTAACTTTGCGAAAGCAACCTGTTTTTTCCTCTGCTTAATTCTTCGGCCATTTGTTTTTACGGAACTCCAATAGCTTAACTTTTTTTACCTTTATTTTTTCGAACTCTCCATGACTCTAAAGAGATCTAGTTGGTGGGAAATTCTCCGTAATTTAGACCCTACCCATGTTTTTCTGTAACATAAACACGGTACAAATTGTCTCCATTGTAAACAGCGATAGTTTGACCAACAAAATCTGGTGTTATCATGAAGCTCTAAGAATGACCATGTTTTTTAACAGCTTTTACCAAAAATCAATTATTCTGTTGAACTTTTTGTCTAAATAACTAAAGTGAACGTAAAGGTCCCTTTTTTTAGTAACGTTGCCATTTTTTTTCTACTTTAATTTCTTTCTACGCTTCTATTATATATCTATTTGTCAGCCTTGGTCTTAGAAAAGAGTTTCTATATCCTTAGGGCAGGAAACCGTCTAGATCTTGGATGACTCACCTGAAAGCCTACCTTCACCACCACCATTTGGGTGATCGAACAGGGTTCATTGCTACCGGTTCCTTGGGTCTAGGTCTTTCTTCCTAACGCTATCTGCTTCTACTGCTTTTCCAGAAACTAATACCTGGTGATCAGGAATTTTGGAAACAAGCTTCCAATATTGCCATACCATGTTGAAAGCACTAATCTAATTTCCCCTGAAGGAAGCTTTTATGTGCCACAATTTACCATCTTCTTGCTACTAAGCTGTGCAAACGTCGGCACTTCTTGCCATAAACAGCAACATGTCCAGGCGTAATTCTATACAAGAAATAATCGTTCCTAAAGGTATTACACTTAATGGAAGCGGCAATTTCGTTTCTGGTGAGGCAGTTTCGCTTGACGAAAATCTCTTGTCCTACCTGTAAGCCGTTTTTGTGCTACAAACATAACCTTTTTTCTCCATCAGCATACGCTACAACGCAATAAAGCTGACCTATTTGGAATCGTATCTGAATAGATCTACAACAGCAGCACCTTGCTTGTCCTCTTTTAAAATCTATTACACGATACCTTCTCTATACCTCACCCTTTTGACGGATAGTCCAAATTTTTTCCTGACTGGTTTCTACCTCCGGACTTTTTTAACGGTAGCGAGTAAGCTCGTTCTCCGGCTTATCAGTAGTCAATGCGTCGAATCCGTTTAATACTTCTAAAAACGCTGTCCTGGAGGATTGGTGTTTAATTTTCTAACTGACAATTTTTTGTCTTTAGTCCTTTAATTAATAGATTACTGTAATAATCAATCATATCTCCTTCTTTCACATCAACAATTGCCCTTTTAAAACGCTTTGTCTTCCCGTGCTGAAACACCGTCTTCGTGTAACGAGTTTTTCTTGGAAGACCATAATGTCATAGTCTCACTTTATTTCACTGAAGACTCCCATAAGTTGCCTCAACTGCTTCTTTTTGATCTGTAGCTTATTGGCTTTAGGGTTTACAATTAAAACCGTAACCGATTATGCAATCCGCTATCTGCAGTCCATTTTTTTTCAGTAATGAATAGGCTTAATTAACACACTCATAACTCACTGTTTTGTTAAGTAGCTTCAATTCTTCTAGAAGAATCTCTCTAGAAGCACAATATTGTTAGCAATTTATAAAATTTTAATAAGTGCTTAATCTGAAGCTAGTTAGAACTGTCAGAACCCCTTTAAATTGCGTGACGACAAATATACATTATTATTTTGAATGCACCCAACACAAATAAAGATTTTATTTTCTAATCTAACGACCTTTAAAACCGCGATAAAATCTTGGTTTTTGGAAGCCTCAAAATTAAAATCTTCACTATCCAAAATTGCCTTTCATTAGACTTAATACTAAAAAGCAGATTTTCCTAGCCAACGCTTAACGTTTTTATTTAATTTTTGCTTATAATCTTTGGTCTTGGGCCAAAAATACGTCCCACCACCTCCTAAAAACTGGAGATTTATACTACCCGCACGAGCAGTACCTGTACCTTTTTGTTTTTTAATTTTCTGGTACTACTGCTATTTCAGCTCTTTCTTGGTCTTTGTGCGTACCTTTGTCTTTGATGTGCTAAATATTGTTTCACTATCTAAATAAACTGCAAATGTTTTTATTTGGTTCTATACCGAAGTACAGCGTCAGAAGTTCTATATTTCCTACTGTTTTCTTTTGCCTTTGAATCTAAAACTGCTCCTTCATTACTCTCAATAGGTTACGTATAGCGTTCCTTAGACCAGGTACACAACCTTTAATACTACAGGTCTTTTCTGGACCAACTTTTAAAAACTTTAAGGTTTTTGAACATTACCTTATCTCCACCCATTCTACGCATTTTTAAAAATGCCTTTAAAAAACGAGCCTGGATACAGAAGCTGCTCCTACAAGAACCTGGTGCCTCTCTAGTCTATTAAAATTTGAACCGTGGTGTTGCTTGACCACCCCAGCAAAGCCATGGCGTTTCACAACACCTTGAACCTTTACCTTTTAAGTGCCAAAGTAGCATCTACAAATTCTCCTTCTACAAAAAGATTCGGCACCAATGGTGTCTCCTCATTTATAGCTTCCCTTCAAAATCTCGAAATTCAAATGACTTTTTCTTTGGAGAAACACTGCTTGGTTAAAATGACCTGTTTCGGCCTTGTTTAGCACGGTTTTTTCTGCCTGTCCATTCGAAAACCAAGCTGAAGGGCACTGTAACCCGTCTAACCTCTAAAGGTTTCTGACTTGGGTAACTACACATGGACGCCACTTCGATAACTGTACAAGGAATATTTTTCCCGTTTTCATCGAAAATAACTAGTCTGCCTACTTTTTTTTCCTATTTAACCCAGACATAATATTTAATTAAATTACATTACTTATTTATAACTCTTTTTTATTTGGCAAAAAATTAAAGGGCCAAAATAAATCGACCCCTGTATTTAGTTTTTTCCGTTTTTTCCCTTGCACGCAGCTCAGACATTAAAAAACTAATTCTTATTCTAGAATTATACCCTTTATTTCAACCTCTACACCACTTGCAACTCTAATTTCATAAGTGCATCGATAGTTTTAGAGAAAAGAACGTAGATATCTTATAAAGCCTTTTGTAAGAAGTTTAACTCAAACTGTTTCTATAGACTTTTTATTTACGTGCGGGCGCGCCAACAACCGTAACTATCTTTTATCGTTGGTAATGGAATTGGACCAGTTAACCACAGCTCCCGTAGTTTTACGGTCTTTCAATTTTTTCAGCAGATTATCCCACTAAATTATAATCGTATGATTTTTAGTTTTATTCTAATTTTTTGACTCATTTTCCTAAAAATTAAGCGGTTATTCCCTTTTTGCTGCTTTGATAACTTCTCAGATATATTGAAGGTGTCTCCGCAAAGTAATGTGGAAAATTCCATAGTTGATGTTTGCCTCTAGCAGATGACATTTTTCTTAATGCTGTAACATAACCAAAACATTTCTGATAATGGCATCACCTTTAAGAACTTTCGCTCTGCTCTATCCCCATGCTATGATTAAACCTCTTCTTCGGTTCAAAAATCACCAACAATATCACCCAATTTTTCTTCAGGTGTCAATACCTCGATTTTCATTATAGGTCCATGATCCACGCACCAGCAGTTTATGCGGCTTTGTATCCCATTTTCGCTGCCTAACTCAAAAGAAAGGCATCAAGAATCGACAGGGTGGAATGAAAACCATCTGTAAAACTATCCTTCATGGTATCTCATTTCATAACCAGCTAAAAAGACCAGCCTATCCTTTGGCCTGCCGGCAAAACCTTTTCGTACCAAGATGAATGGAATTCTTTTGAATACGACCCCTTTTATTTGATCCACAATGAAACCTTCTCACCGAAATCATCATCAGCAGGGTCCATCTCAAAATACGATTCACCAAACTTAACCACGGACCACCAGATTGCTTTTTTATAAGTTCTCTATGACCAGCAATTTTTAGTTAAAGCTTCTTTGTATTCAACCTGTAGGTTGCCCTTGGTTTACTTTCACACTTTAATTCACGTCTTAAAACGATCCAAATAATATCTAAGTGAAGCTCACCCATTCCAGAAATAATTGGTCCCTCCCAGATGGCTCATCAGTTTTTTCGCTAAATGTTGATCTTCTTCTGCTAAAATTTTAGACAAAGCCATACCTAACTTTATCCCACATCAGCCTTTTGTTTTTGGGCTCTACTGCGATCAATTACTGGATTCAGGAAAATTTTCAATACTTTTCAATACAATACTGGAATGCTTTTCTGCAGATAAGGTAAATCGCTGTTTTTAAATATCCTTTAAAAAACTAACAGGGCAACCAATATCTCCCTGCTTCCAATAAACATCAAATTGCAATTTTGGCTTATTCGCAATGCATTTGAATAAAATTCTTGAAATTCGTTCTTTTGTTACAGAGCGGATTAATTTAACACATAAGACCTGCGTCTAAACGTCAGAATAAGCTCTAAAAAAATGCAAGCGACCTACAAAAGGATCCTGTAGCAATTTTGAAAGCCAAAGCCGCAAACGGCTCCTTACATCTGGCTTACGGTCGACGTTCTTCCTTATCAGTATATCTGGTAACCTATAACACTCTCTCTATCTAATGGCGAAGGCAAATGCGACAAACTTGCTCATAAAAAATCTTAACTCCCTTATTTTAAATGAAGACCAACAATCATAGGTATGATAACTCATATCCATAACTGCCGCTCTTAAAGCTGCTGAACTCTTCCTCTGTAATAGAATTTTCATCTCAAAAGAATTTCTCCATTAAGGTTGCCATCATACCGGCAACTGCCTTCCAATAAGGTTAGCTCGTATTCTTTTTACTTCATCCTTCATTTCCTTCAGGAATAGCAACAACATCAAAGTTGCCCCGAAGTATCTTCATGCCAAAGCTATGCTCTTGTTTTTAAACCCAAATCAACAATTCCTCTGAAATCAGCTCAATCACTATTGGCAATACAATTGGAACTGCGTTCGACTTTAGACATCTCTTCTGATCTTGCTTAAAACCTCAAGAAGTTAAGACCCTTGTCTATCCATCTTGTTTATCAAAGCCCATCTGGTAACCTTATAGTTATCAAGCAAGTCTTCCAGTTAGTTTCAATTGCGGCTCAACACAATAAACACTGCACTAAACAAAAACACTAAACCATCCAAGATACGAAGCGAGCGTTTACTTTCAACCGTAAAATCAACGTGGCCGCGAGTATCAATAATATTAAAATGAAGTCTTTGCTTCTTGGGGTTGGCTCTGCATTTCCTTAGAAAAACCCAAGTACATGTCGTTGCCGCCGAAGTAATTCGTGGAACCACGCTCTGCTCCTGCTCCTATCCAGTCCATAAGTTTGCAGCTCATCAATGAAACTTCCCGATTTTATTGACTTACACCTGTGTAAAATAAAATACGTTCGGTAGTCCCCGTCGTTTTTCCCAGCATCAATAAAGCAGCAATAACTATATTTTCTAGTAAATTTTTAAATCTCTGACATGTTCTGATAATTAATAATCTAAAGTGAGAGAAAGCCTTATTAGCTTCTGGCCATTTTGTGAGTACTCTGTTCTATTCCTTACTGCAGCACCTTCTTCTTTGGCTGCCGCTAATATCTTCCGCTGCACTAACTTTTGCGACATAGCCTTACTCGTTTTTACGAGAGTAACTAATTAAACAACTTCATTGCTGTTGAAATTTTTTCTATCTGGTCTAATCTGCATCGGAATTTGAAAGGTAGCCCCACCAACTTCTATCTTCTAACCTCTACATGTGGCAGATAACATTAGAAAAGAGCATCTTTCCATATTTCTAAAGCCGTTTTTTCTTCGTCTGTTTTCTTTCTGCACGATATCAAATCGCATCATAAAAACTTTGTACGCTATTCGACTTTTTACCGTCCACATCATCATATTAACGTAAACGAGTTAAATACGGTCGTTAAATCTTGGATCTGGCAAAAGAGGTCTCTTTTAGCCTGTTTTTTCTCATGCTTCTGTTTAAAGTTTGATTACTTTTAGGTCTTTTAGCACCATACCTAGATCTACGTTGGGTCCTTTCCACAAACACCTGCTGTATCTAAAGCACCTCTAACGATATGATACCTAACACCTGGTTAAATCCTTAACTCTTCCGGCCCCTTATAAGTACTATCGAGCTGCTCTTGTAAATTGTGACCTCTCACCTGGGATGTATGCGTTACTTCCTTACCATGTTACCTAACCTTGCAACTTTACGCATTGCAGAATTTGGGTTTCTTTGTGTAGTTGTGTAAACACGAGTACAAACCCCCTTCTTTGAGACACGAATCTCAAGCACCGATTTACTCTTCTAGTAATCGTGGCCCCTTAGCTTTTTTCGTACTAATTGTTGAAATTGTTGCAAATACTATAATTGTAATCTATATATAATTTACCTTTTTTTAAGGGTCGCAAATGTACGTAATATTTCGTGAATAATTCAAACTTAGAGTAATTTTATTTTGATTAATTTTTTTGATAATGAATTTACAAGAAATTAATTTTTAAAGTTCTTATTTCCAAAAAAGTGAGCTTTTTTGCCCTTTACAAAGATCACAATTCGCCATCCAGCGGTAAATAACAAAGCGCAAATCTATCTAAAGTCAAATTTTCAAGAAAAAATAATTGCTTTGCTCGTTTTTGTTATTTTTTGATTTTGTTTAGAAAATAATTTGAAACCCTATTAAAATTTGATTAACATATATTTGCAGCGATGGATAGCAACACTCAATTTTACGGCATAAGGGGCTATTTTTGAGAAGCTATAAAGCAGTAAGCCCATTGACAATAGGTAATTTATTCAAAAAAGGGTTAAAAGGCTGATTATTTAAAGAGCTCGAAACTTCTTCCGTAAACCACGGAATTTACTTTCCTCGTAACGTGCCTATTGAAAAGTTAAACCGACTTACAAGCAATCATCAAGGTTTGCAGTAAGCCAATATATCAACCCATCCCGCTTTTAGTGACTAGAAAATCTACGTCCGAAAAAGTTAAAGCGACCAAAGAAGCTCCCCCTATTTTTATGTTAGATCAGCTTTCTGACGTTCGTAAATTTTGGTGGCTATATCCGAACCGCAGAATGCCACAGGTGTAGAACGGAATCATCATTCAGAAAAAAAGGTGCTTGCCACTGTTACGCGGATACAATAAAACCTCAAGCAGGAGCTGCATTAAAAATTCCTAATTGCCAAAGTAGACATATAAAAAGATGCTGTTTTTTTAATTTGCAAGCTTCGGAATATAAAAGTTATGCGTGCACCGAAAAAACGGAAACTAGTCTTTTTAATGAATGTAAATTTTAAAGAATCATGTGCTATCATCATGGGATCTTGAGATCTGGGGATTTCTCCTCCCATTTAAAAATCGTAGATGATAAGCTAAACTTTCCCTTACTAGGCGAAATAGGATCTCTTAACGTTCTGTAAGCCTGTGCGTATTTTTATATCGAGTGGTGAGGCAAAGGGCAGTAAGTTTAACGAATGGCGAAAGTCTAATGGCGAAGTTAGCTACAAAACGATAGTAGGCTTTTAAGTCAAATTAATTATTTATTTGGCGCTTCTTTTAAGTGATTACTAATTGTAAATGCTGTTGGTTTCCCTCAATAGTTTCTTCTGACTTTTTTTCTATAAAATTCCATTGTCGTCGAAGTTGTTGTAAAAACTCATGCCTCTCTTCATTAAAATCATCTTTTTCCCAATCGTAATTTTTTAAGGTCTGGAATAGGTTACCTTTGATGAATACAGCAAAATAGTAGACTACCTGCCAGAAAACCTCCCAACCCCTTACCATGAAATGGTAGTATCGATAGGAAAAATAAACCACAACATACTGCCATAGATGAAAACATGATTAATGAAATAGAGCCCACTAATCGGTAATATTTAGTAAAAAGCTTCCCTTGAAAAATATAAACTAGCCAAAACATAAAATCCAAGCCCACTAGCCCCTAGTAATGAATACGATTCTCTGCCTATACAACCAAGTCATAATATTCCCGAAAGTAAAACACCAATAAAAAAGAATCTTAAATGCTGCTTTTTTTCTATAAAAATATAGAACCGAACTCGACAAGAGCAACTAAGTATGGTATATTATACAAAATGCTCGCTATAAGAACATGGAATAAAGGGCTAAATAAAATTCCCTTATCCTGGAGCTTTCTAGGCAACACCACCGTAGTATTGAAGTCACCCTAAATCGCACTTCAATTAAAAAAAACCATCCAAATAGAGAGCACAAGCATCGCAATGGCACTAAGAATTACCCTTTTGAAACTTAAAATGGTGTGATCTCTGACATGATATTCCAATAAGCGAAAATTAAGCCTAATAAAAAAGTTTATTCCTTATCGAATTAAAAAAAATCGTGAGAAAATTAATTTGTTAGTTTCCTTTTACGGCATCCTTTTACCATGGGTCCTCAAAAACGTCCCATAAAATAGAAACCTGTTTAAAATTGTCATACCCATAATTTGTATTTTTGTGGCAGAATGAACCAATTTGCAGAAGAGTACGCCCAAAAACCCTGAAGACTACATTAGTCAAAGTCATTGGTAGGCGAAAATGGCTCGTTAACACATCAAATTAAGAAAGGCTTATTCCTTCGTTAATTCTTTGGGGACCTCCAGGAACAGGTAAAACACACCTTAGCCAATATTATTGCCTAACAGAAAACGGAAGACCTTTTTTATGCCTGTAAGGCGCTATCCAATAGTGGTGTTAAAGAATATTTCGGGAGGTCATCGCGATGAATCAAACAGAAGTGGCCGGCTTTATTCCTCTAAAATATCCAATTTTAATTTATTGATGAAATCATAGATCAGTAAATCGGCAAGCAAGATTCGGTTTTGGCGCTGTTGAAAAAGGTTGGGTTACACTCCGTTTGGTGGCGACTACAGAAACCCAAGTTTGAAGTTATTCCTGCACTACTTTCTTTAGATGCCCAAGTATATATATTGAATGATTTGGGAGAGAAGATTTAAGAAGCACTGCTCCAATAAGAGCTTTTAAAAGAAGACGGTTCCTAAACCAAAAATATAACGCCTAAAAGAAACAGAGGCTTTTACTGCGTTTTGTCTGGTGGTGATGGAAGAAAATTATTAAATATTTTTGAACTCGTTATTCATCTCCGAAAATTCGGGCATACGATTGTGGATCTACGGATGAAATTGGTGATGCAAAAAATTCAAAAAAATACAGTAACGCATGTAAAACTGGGAGCAACACTATGAAATATTATCTCAGCTTTTTTATTACATCTATTCGCGGTAGTGACTCCGATACGGTGCCGTCATTGCTAGCAAGGAGAATTGAAGGTGGTGAAGGAAGGTAAAATTTAATTGCACGTAGAAATGCTGATTGCTTGCTTCTGAAGATATTGGCCTATGCGACCCTACGGCTTTAGTTTATGCCAATACAACCTTCCAAGCCCGTTACTACGATTGGATACCCTGAGGCCCGTAATTATTTGGTTCAATGTGCTATTTATTTGGCTACTTCCCTCAAAAAGTAATGGAACTACATGGCGAAATCAATAACGCGTTAAAACACCGTAAACAAACCGGCGATTTTATCAGTGCCTTTGGGCCCTGAGAAATGGCATCCGACTAAATATGAAAGGACATCGGGGTATGGTGGCAGACTATATAATATGCATCAACAACCTATCAAATAATTTTGGTGGAAGCCCGATTTTTACCTTGAGGAAATTTCCAGGCACATCGTTTTATGTTCCCAATAAAAAACCCAAGAGAAGACCGCTATTAAAGAATTTCCTTAAAAATAGATGGAAAGGCTAAGTACGATCTTTAAAGATTTGATTCTTAAAGATTTCACCAGCGAGTGTCGTATCTTTCATAATACTCAAAAAACCATTCCCCTTTCCACCCGCATACATAAAATACCTGAATAGCCTATTGATTTTCTGGGCCATGAAAATATTGTTTTTTGATGTGGCCCACATTTTCATTACTATTTTTTTTGGAGAACTATCTACTAGTTGATAGCCATTTTCATGGTGGCATAGTAGTCCACTTTCTGAAATACGTATATTTCAAGGGGTCACTACATTTACTATTTGTTCAGCAATACTTGCACTATGTTCCAGCATCCTGATTGTTTAAGCGCTTCCAATAGGACGACTTTTCTTCTGAGCCAGCAATCTGAACTTTGGATAGCTAGCATTTTTTACATCGTTTATTAAAAAGAAAACGACTTTGGTTCCGATGCCGGTTCTGTATACTGGTAATTCATAGTATTTAATGGAAGCTTAGGGCATCTTAATAAGCCTCATTATAGAACTTTTATATTCCTTAATTTTACTTGTGCACTCTATATGGTCCGTATATACTATTTTAGTAGTACAATTCTTTAAGAGCAATGGCTGTTTTTGTCGTAAACAATGTTCCGAATTATTTGACTAAAACCACCAAAAGACCTTAAGCATCTATTTCGCGTTTAATCACTAGGGTAAATCGTCAATCACTAGAATGACATTGAAGCCTTGATTCCTCCAAAAGTATTTTACCAAGTACTAGTTTTTTTGGGTATTGTTTTCTTCCCTTAAAAGTATCGAACTGCTTAGGGACTAATAAGGTTATTGTTGTTCCAAGTTGTCTTTGAGCAAAAGATGTCCGCTGTAGCGATAAGCAGTAATAAGATGCTTTATTTTTTCATTGAAATTAAGGTATTATTTCCTTGCCCCCAGATATAATAAATTAAACCAAATTGAATTGAATGCATAGTTAGCAACTGCAATATTCTGTAAGCTCAAAGATTACAAGCCATAAGGATTACATGTGTACAGCACCAATCTGCATACTCCCCTAATCCAATATTTGTAAGGTAGAAAATTTATCGTACGGTATACCGTGCTTTTTAAGGACATTATAGTTCCAAAACCTGTATTGGATAAAAAGGCAGTCAAGGCTGCTGAGGACCTCGCGTCTGTTTGATTCGCAATAAAGAGGTGAGCTCCAAAACTGTTTTTATACACCTGCCCTCGAATAATTCCCCCCCACTGAAGAGGTACAATACAATTTCTTTAGATCCAATTTGCTTACCGAAGTCACGCGTATAAGAAGCATTTAGCTTTGTTGGCCTAAACTAAGGTTAATCTTTTCAACTGGACCTCCCGTGTATGGCATCCAACAGCTCTAATTCATCCACCAAATTTCCGTCCCTTGATCTTCGGGTTAATTTTTATATTCTGGCTGGAATAAAAAAAGCTATACCTTCTGTCTTGCTGTAACCTTTTTAAGGAATTACGTACGTGTATCTTTGGTGTGATAGTAGAAACCTACAATCTAATAAACTTGCAGTAACAGTTGTTCGTTGGTCTAAGTTATAAGGTAAAACCGCATCAAACCTAGTCCCAAATTAAACCCCTAATACAAGGCTCTTTTGGTTAAAATACTTGAAATTCCCCTGAACCATGCTACTGCCATCGTCATTAAACATTTTTCAGTTCAAGAAATACCTGATGTTTTAAGATTTCTATATCCGCGGTCTAAAGGGTTTCTGAATCATTGTTCCTGACCTTCTGTTGTTAAAAAATATCCTTTGTTTTTTGTTGAAGAAAAATTAAAAACCTAGCCATATAGTTTTTAGCCCGAAATACCAACTGATAACCTGATTTGTACTCTTTTTGTTGATACCAAAAATGATAGACATTCAAGATTTCTTCCTCTGGTTTTCAAATGACTTAAATCAAATTTTTTTATTTAATGAATTATTTGTATTCCTTCATAGGCCAACTGGTGCTAATCCTCAAAAATATCATAGCCATAGCATCTCTCCTTCATTGTAAAGGCCCCCGAAAGAATAGAATACGTTGTTTTTTTTCGCTTCTAAAGCCTATATTGATAATTCTATTTGATAGGTACCACTAGGCTCATCCTTAAAAACTCATACATTAATAACTTTTCTCTAAATTGGTAATTAAAATCTCACCATCAAACAGCAAACAAGTCATTTGAAAGTGATTCCAGTCTACTTCCTGCTTGAAAACTAATACGCCGAAAATTAAAGGAATACTGAATACCATTTAAAAGAAAGTAGCCATACCACGATTCAACATCAAGGATATTGTGGTACCTCATTAAAAATATAAAGTAATTGCTTGTTTTGCCCTCTGCACAAGTTACACTGAATAGAACTGAGAGGGATCGGTAAGCATCGTATTGCCTCATTCTAATAATCTTAACTTAAAGCTTGCGCTGACTTAAAAAATTAATTTAGGTTTGAAGAAGTGATGAACACTGTATGTCGCTATTGTTCACGAAAAGGTTAATGTAGCTCGACGTATTTCTTATAATCGCTATGTTTCGGCCGGAAGGTGGTCCGTAAGCGACTTCTAACTTCACTTGTTGGTTCTGGCGGTGCTGCTAAAAGCCGTTAACAGAAAAGAATCTAAAGGAACGTCCCGAAAGCTATCAAGAAAATCAAAATTTGCACCTGCATATTTTTACTGTGTCGTATTTTCTAATTGAAAATTTGACAGATCCTGAAATTAACTTTAACGTGAAAATATACTGGAACGTAAAAGCATCGAGAAATTAATATTTTGAGTAAATTAGAAACTGGTGAAGTACTA
>Ga0163217_1011099_pt1 | contig 17322 bp, 14 predicted proteins | sample SynspAceP_FD_185933 | JGI IMG/M metagenome (GOLD analysis project Ga0163217, IMG submission 185933) | Saline lake microbial communities from Ace Lake in Antarctica - Synechococcus sp. Ace-P (PacBio error correction) | ecosystem: Environmental > Aquatic > Non-marine Saline and Alkaline > Saline ...
CCCCCAAAAAGAGAGAAGATAATTTGGTAAAATCAGCAAAAAAAAAGGAAAATTTCCCTTTTTTTTTTTATTTTTTTTTTTTTTTTGGGGGGGGTTTTTTTCCCCATTGCCCCCACTGCCCCCAATTTTTTGGAAAAACGGGAATTTGTTTTTTTAAACTTCCGTCCCCCCCCAATTTTTTTCGAAGATGGTTGTTTTTTTTTTTCAATGAAATCCATCTTTTTATAATGGGCAAAAGGGGAAAAAATGTTTTTTTTTTCAAAAAATCCCAAGTTTTTACCCAAAAATTGTTTGCCATTTGCTCCTCATAAGCGTCATGCAAGAATTTAGTTACTTAACAATTTCAGAAGATTTTTTAATACCATCTGTAAAATGGCACCAACAATCCTTTCAAACTTTTAATTGGCAATTGTCCCATCAAAACACATTTTTTGATTACAGGGAAGGCCCTGTGGCGCCCATTTGCGCTTCCCCAATTTTGTCCCCTTGTACTGTGCATAGGCTTGTTTTAATAAATAAACGTTTTCGCTATTTCCTGGTACTCCGCATTTTTGTCCCAAATTCGTTTTCGCTAACCGGGAAGGGTAAATGGAAGGAAGATATTTTATAAGCTCGAACTCAAAATTTTTTATATGTCACTGGCCTGCCTTAATTGGTAATCGCCGAAATTAACCTCACAAGGTGTCATAGATTCAAATATTGGCAATGTCTTTACTTTTAAAACGCTCTCCCTTGTAAGGCATGGCGTCTTTCTTTTTATAGACTACCTGCCCCTTTGGGCATTCATAACATCGTCATAATTCCCAAACAATCTTTTTACGTACACCAAAATTGTTTTCGCTCCTCTTTTTTTTTTCTGTTTTGCCCTCTCTAAATAGATTTGGTCCATCAATGGAATTGCTGAATAACCTCGCCTTCCTTCCAGTCCCATTTTGTCCCATCATTTTAAGCAAAACCCTGTCCGACCAAATAACCTCATAAGGTTTGTCTTCGCAAGAAACGTAGAATTTGAGAGAGCTTCCCTGGTACTCCCTGGCGTCCCTGATCGCCCTCCTGAGGCTGTCCCTGTCTACCCTTCTGGAATCATGACGGTTCAGTACCATACAATAAGCCAACCTCCTGCCTTTTTTTACGTCCCCTGGTACTTAGTTTAATAATATCCGTACCACGACCTGCATGTTGGCTGGCAATGTTTACTATGGCCGGCATTTCCCGGCTTCAAGCTACGATATCCGCTTCCCTTTTTATGCAATTTTTGCGTTAAGGTACGTTTGTGTGGTACTTTCCCTAATGGTCCAGCGGGGAGAAGCAATTCCGAGAATTCTCTACGGATGGTTTGTACTATAAGTACCGGTCTGCCGAACTGTGAAATTTTGGTTTACTCTCTATTATGGTTCATTGGTAACTCTCGCGTTTGGTCTTGTAGATTAAGTCCTGTCTATCGTCTCGAGCAAAATAGGCTGTTTTGGTAAGTATTTCCATAACATCCAACTTTGTAATTTTCCCCCAAAAACTCCCTGCTTCTTGTAAACCGCTGTAACCTTGGTCCATCCCAGAACAAGTTTTGCTGTACATTCTAAGTAGTTTTGCAGGGGTTACCGTGGCAAAAGGTCCTGTGTCATTGCCTTCGATCTTCAGCATTTTTCCTTAGATTCCTGGCTTGGTGCAAACCTCTTGAAAATTAACGAACGACCATTCCATAATACGGCCCGTTTGGTTCATCCCGATCAATTACCTTGTTTTCCATTACTAACAATACTCCACATCTTTTTTCCAAAAAGTGTATATTGCCTTTTAAAAGCTGTTCATGTTATGGAAATACGTTCGCTTTTTTAATAGCAAATCCTTGAACAATTCTTTTCCCTTTATTCGCTTCCTTTGTAATTTCAAAGTTCTTGATTTTCAATTTTTGTTTGCTAATTTCATTGCCAATATCCGGCAATTACAAAAAAGTCCCCTTTCACCATTCCCGAAAATATATTCACTCCCTTTCGGTAAAGTTCTAATCTGATTATTTTTTTCATCGATAACAAACCAAAGTTCTGCGCCTACCCTTAAGGCATTTCACGTTGTTGTCCTGCATATAGAAGTTCTCGGTCTTTTGCAGCAATTGTTTAACCCCCTCTTCACTTAAGAATTTGATTCAGGCTTGTTCTTTGGAAGGCCCCTCTATAAACTCTCAGCAATAGGAAATACCGACCCTCCTTTGGTTTTCTCCCTCCGGTAATTATTTTTTCGGCCTCTGCAGCATAACACCTGTAAATAGGCACGTGTTATTAACGATATCACCTACTTTTGGTTTTAGCTCAATTAAATTCGTGACGGTTCACCTATCAAGGTTTACTTGGGCCTGAAAATATTAATGGGGTAGTAGGGCATCCATCTAACAAGTACCGAATCCACCTCATCCACTTATGGCATAATTGTGTTGGTCTTTTGAAACCAAATCGGCTTAAGGCGTATGGGCCATAATTATCCCCCTAAGATATCAAAGCAACTCGTTATTGGTGCCATAAGTAATATCGGAGTATAGGCAGCCCTTCGTCCGTCAGAATTGGGTTGGTGTTTTATCTATACACAGTCCACTGAAAGTCCCGTGGGAATTCAAAGATTGACAGCCATCCAAGCACTAATCCTTTTTGGCCAAGTAAGTCATTCACTGGTACTAAATGCGACCCCTTACCAGTAAGTGCATTTAAATACAAAGGAGGGTAGCTCCCAAGGGTTTTACCTTCTCCAGTATGCATTTCGGCAATTTAACTTGATGCAAGGGCAATACCCTCCAAATTAATTGCCATCGTATGACCATATCCCCAAGTAAACCCTGCTTTCCTGCTGCACTCCAAGAATTTCTCCAAAGTTGCATCATCGCCATTAAGGGTAACATAATCCTTTGAACCTGAAAAGTAATCTATCGAACTCCGAGGCTTACTGTGAAGCGTTTTCCATTATTGGCGAAGCCGTTTTTGCTGTTTCTTTTAACAAACTGCAAAAATGCCTTTCTGGCAACATAATCCGTTAAGGCAATTTCCCTGAAATGGTATAAATCTTCTTCCTTAAGTTTTTGTCTATGTCCGCGTATATATCTTCGTTCTTGATCTATATCTGAGAAGCCTGACCTCGTTCTAGTAGCTGTCTATTTGGTCGTTGAGATCTTTACAGTCCCTTCCTTTTATCCTAATTTTGAAAAAGTTGTCTTTCCCGAAGTTCATCGGTGGCTTAAATATTTTCCAAAGAGGCTTCTGAAAGATTTTAATGTGATTACTAAAGGTTGTAGTCCTTTGGAAACATCCTTCTTTGAATTTACCCTACAAATCCTTTAATACCGAATTTAAAAACCATAAAATGTTTTTCTGTTATTAATGAAAGGCGTCGTTAGCAGCATTTCCCATGTGTAAAAATGCACATTTTTTTTAGTTGGCACGGTGTAATTGCATCTTTGAAATAAGAATTTCCCAATATCAAAATTACGTAAAAAAAAAAAGCCTTCATATGAGACTTTTTTGTTGTAATTCCGTTAATATTTTATACTCGTCCTCGTTCCAAGATAGTCTTCTTCTTGTAGGGTAGTCCTGGGCCAAATCTCCTCAAATTGAATTCATAAATTTCCCCTCCCTTCTTCTCCATCGATTGTAAGGTTTTCTACACCTCCAACGGAAAGCACCCGTTCTAATTGAGTAATCTATCAATTCGTCTTTTTGTTGCGGGCCAGGGTGCATCACTTAAGTAAGATGCTAATTCTAATGTCCAATACATCGTAATTTTATTTTTTAATATTTGCAAAAGTAAATTTTTAAACTGAGACTTACCCAAGTTTTTTTTTGCATAAAATTCCATTTATTTAAATAATCGAAATGTTAATCGCTTTAATATTTTGATAACGCAGATTTAACGAAATTTATTAGTCTTGTTTCTCTGGAATCCACTTTATTTCCTCTGCTTGTTTATCAATGGGTAAATTTCCGTGCCAATACAAAAGAGAAATCTGAAAGTCTGTTTATTATAGGACAATATAAAAGAATCCTAACCGGTTTCAAAATCGTTTAAGTGGAGACCAAACGCTCCGCCCTCACGGCAATATGGGTCCTAGTTTATATGACAATATGCACCGGTTGTGTGTCCGCCAGGAAGGAAAATGAAATGGGGTCATTAGGGCGGCAAATTCAATTGCCATTTTGTCTATTTCTTGCTCCAATCATAAATTTAAAATCCCTCAATATGATTGATTTTGGAATATTTTATCGGTCTTTCCCGCTTTTTTAAGTTTTTCCTTTTTTAGGGTCAATGGCCAATAAGGCTCCTACGTAAATTAATTTCTCTTGTATTTTTATTCAAAGATTTCCTTGGATATCCCTCCGCTATATCTTGGTCCCTGATTCATCCAACCACGAAATTAAGCTCGTCCCAATGTGCCGTAAACTTTCTAATTCGGATGTGATGTTTGGGTACGCGGGTGCCCAGTCCAAACAGCCCCGTTGTGCCCATCTTTTATCCCTGTTTTTGGTATATATTTTTTCACATTAGATGGGTGCATATTAGTTTTGAAAGGTTTATTCTTTAGTTCTTCGGCCGTCATTGTTGGCATTCAAACAGTAAGGTAATTTTATTGGGCCAATGCTAGTAAGTAAAAAAGTTGTCCTTTTGGCTTGTTTTCTATCTCCTCTGCTGTAATCTTTCCAATAAATTTTCTCGATTTCTATCCTTAGAACTTTTCTCTTGGTCAGTCCTTTTGTTACTAAGAAAATAAGAACCAAAGAACGCCGAGCACTATGTAAATGATGTATCCAATTGGTCAAATTTTTTGGATTTTACTTTAATGACTTATAAAATACGGGTTTAAATCGAATCTTAAAATGCTCCTTTAACCTGTCCTGGGTGCGGAAAAATACCAATTCCCACCGTAAAATAGGTCTATGGTTACCCCTTACCCTGCTCTAATTCCTTTATACTTCCTCCACAGTTTTTATTAGTAATTCGCTGTTTTGTATATGTTATCTAGCATAAAACATAGTATCGTGGGAAAGGGTGAACGTTTTTGAACAATATTTTGTTCTATGCTTCACTGGTCCCAGCGGTACCTAAAAAGATTAATTCAACCGGAACTATTTACTAGTTTACTCCCTTTAGGTTTTTTGGTTAATTTTCCTCTCTAAATCGATTACTAATTGGGAGTCAATTTGTATTTTGTTATTTTTAAAATAGTTTTACTGTTTTAAGCAGTATGTTATGGGACCTGTTTTGCCATGGAAATTAGGGGCTGCAATAAAGGCACTGTTGTAACATAGTTGGTACACAAAAGGGGAGTGGTACCCGTGTTGGGTTGCCTCGAAGCCCATCAAAATTTTAAAAAAAGAGAAAAGGCGAATAAAAACATTCTTAGACTGAGCTTTTTTAACAAGGACTAATGCGTCCATGGACATTGAAAGTTTTTGAACCAGCGTTCCGTTTTTTTTCTTCTATGGTATCGTAATTTCTTTTTAATTGTATGGTAATTTGGAAATATTCATCACCCTACATGTGTTGTCCTGTAAATTTATCTGGGATTACTTTCCTTTTTTGGAATTCAGTTTTTTGTATTTCGCTTTTCCAAATTGTTTGGTAATTCCTTTTGTTCCAAAAGGAAAAAGTTTCTTTTCTGTTTTCTTCCGATTTCAGGTGGTTTTGGAGTTTTTTACTTCGAACCGGCTTTTCCTTAATAGCCTTGCTTTCTGGTACGTTACTATCTCCATAGGAATCGTGAATCCTTGAATAATTGCCCCCGGAAGTCCTCATTTCGGTATCCCCGCTTAAATAACAAAAAGGTGGTCTACAATCTTGTCCATAAATAACGGTCATGGGAAACTACCAGAAGGGCATCCAGGGGAAAATCAAGTAAAAGCTTTCGCAATATGTTTAAGGGTAACTATGTCTTAAAATCGTTTGTAGTTCATGTCCAAGATTAGAAAAGTTCGGATTTTGTATCAATACGGTACATAATATAAACGCTTGCGCTCACCGCCACTTAATTTTTTCAACAAAAATCATATTGCTTTTTACGGTCGAATAGAAACGTTCAATAATTGTTGGGGCAGAAATTTGGCTTTCCTTTCATTAAGGAAGATGGTAATCCCCAAATTCGCGAATAACGATCAATAAACCTTTTGAACCTTCTTTATGGTAATTCCCTTTTGGGTGTAATGCCAAACTTAATGGTTTCCCCTGTAAATGACCTTGCCCACTATCAGGTTGTTCCGTACCATCTTATTAATTTAAAAAGGTAAAGATTTTCCGGTTACCCATTTTTTCCAATTATGCGATTCGGCTCTCTTTGAGGAAATTATATTCAAATTTTTATCCAGAATGGGGTTTTATTTGGGAAAGGATTTGGAATATTTTTAATGTAGCTGCTAAACATTTTGCTCCCCCATGCGTTCCCATTATTAAATCTCCAAGCTGTACCTCGTGCTCTTTTCTACGTTGACTCGCCTTTTCCTTTATGGTGTGAAAATCATCGTTCTTGATTTCCGGATTTGTAGTTTTTCCCGTGCTTTTGGTTGTTTGCGCATCCATCCAATTCTTGTTTTTTAAATAAAATTTTGGACTTGTGCTGTTCTTATCCACCTCCTGGGGTTTTTTTTCATCCGTGCCTCTCTTTTTTTCCAACTAATAGGAATAATTTTCCCTGTAGGAAATACAGTTTGCCCGTTTGTCCACCTCAAGTGATTTCATTGCAAACGCGTTTCCAGGAATATCGATCAATGGGTAAACCATAAACAAGGTCCATATTTCCTTGGCAAAAATAACTTGTTCCAGCCACTCGATCATTTCAAGATCCAAATGGTTGGAGGTTTCATCCAGTATTAGCATTCGGGCCTGTTGAATAAGGGCATTGGCCAGGGCTAATCGCTTCGTTTGTCCTCCGGAAAGTATCCTAACCTTTAAACATCAAGAAATCTTCCAGTTTTAAAATTTGAAAAGTTCTGCTTGTATTTGGGTTTTTCAAAATCCCCAAGCATCATAGCGTTCCATGGCTTTCAAAAAAGCCTTTTGATAGGCAATTGTTCGTCTTCCGGAATTCAGTAAGTGCATGTTCGTAGGATTTTCGAAAGAACTTTTCAAAACATCGTTGTCCGATGCGAAATATGGTTTTCCCTCTACGGTTAATAGAGGGTCCTAAATCAGGTTTCTTGTTCCAAAATGAAAGTTCCCGAATGCCTTTTCGCTATTGATTTGACCCGTATCCGAAGCATCTTTGCCGGATAGTATATTAAGGATGGAAGTTTTTCACTACCAATTTTTGCAATAGAGTGCATGCTTTTTGATCCTTATTTAGCTCAAAAGAAATATTTGGAAAAAAAGTGATAACTCCGCCAAATGAACTTGGATATATTTTCTACGGTAAGTAGGGTTCATCTAAGGTATTATTTATACTGATTGTGTTGCTGGAAATACTTCCCATAAAAAAAGATATCTTAACGCCCCAAGATCCCAAGTGGTTATGGTTAGGGGGGAGAACACCTGTAATCTTTAATATTGCTAATTATTAGGGTCAAACCCAATAAGCCAATAGAAATAATAGGTAATTGGGCAGCCAATTAGGGGGTATTCTTTTCTTTTTTTATAATAAACGAAACCTAACGAGATTAAATTTTAAAGGGAATACCCATAAAAATATTAAAGTTGTTTGGCATGTAGGCTGTGGTCCGTAAAAAACCAAAGGAAAATTAAATAGGACACCGGCCACAGACCGGTTCACGAAAAATAACAGGGAATTCGATCACGCCTGCTTTCTAATTTGGTTTTTTTATAATCAATATAAGTTATGGCCAGTACCAAACACTAGCAATTGCCCAAGAATCCAGAATAGGGGGGAAGCCAAAAAGTTACTCCCTTCCTCTTTTTTTACGGAACCCTCTAATATGGTTCTTTTCCCTAAGTACAAAGCTCAATGGTCGGCAAGGTGGTAATTGTCCAATTGTTTGCATTAACATATATAGGTAAGAAACATATGGTTCTTTTTTAACAGTGCTGTCCTGTCCGATTAAACGGCCCCTAAGGCCAAAATCAAATTCCCCGAAGCTAGACAAGAAATTGTGATTTTAGGTTTTGGTGGATAAGTTTTTTGTCTGAAGGTGTACTCTTTTTTCTAAATGATCCATCCTTTGAAAGTAAACTTTTCACCTAAGGCTTCTTGTATACATCGCCTATTAAGTGGCGCAAAAATTGTTTTAAAAAGAAATCGTATTTATAATCTCTGTTTTTCAGGGCGATAGTTTGTTTTTCCAAAAATTGGAACAATTCATTTTTTTTGAATGGGAGTAAGCTTTAAGAGTTGTCCCCTTACCCATCTGTTTTCCCAATTCCGTATGCGTAATAAGAAATTGGGCAGTTCTGCTTGCTCAGGAGAATAGACAATTTACCCGTAGCGACTTACAATAGAACATTGGTGGGTCCAAAATTAAAAGTCCCGTATTTTGTATACCAGTCCACTTCCTTGTGCAAGGATCCTGTATACCTAAAGCACTATGGCCAAAATGTGGTGTATAGGTCACTTCCAGTACCCACATGTTAAAACCTTATTTGGGCCTCGGGGTTAGTTTTCCCCGAACGCTGCGCATAAGCCCGAAGGATAATTAGGGCCTAATAGAAATGTATAATAAGAAATCTGTATCCGCATATACTGTTGAAAATCCCACTAAATTTTTTGAAAATATCAACGCAAATATCGAATATTTAAAGGAATTGTGGGGCAATAGCCTAAGTGTATTAATAAAAAACAAGAATATATTTTTTAAGCATTTTTATATAAATGGTAATTTTTAACAAGACGACGATACCAAAAACTGTAAGATGCCCAGTTTAGGTTCTAAATTATTTAAAACCAGTTTCTATGAAACGCCAATATTCCAAAGTATTATAACCCCTGCTAAATGTTTTTTTTGCGGTTGGGTGGGTAGCCACTGTGGTTTTGCCGTTTCTGAAACAAGTTGGGAGATTGGCGGCGGTTTTTTTGTTTTTTAGGTCTTTTTTTTTGATTTTTTTTGATGAATTGGCAGCTGCGTGTTTGGATGTAAAAAGTGAATTGAGGATTGAGAGAGCCAAATTGGATTCCCTTGCCGATATGAATTACAGCGGATTGTGCCTGGTATCGTGAATTGGTTTCAACTTATTTGAGTATGTCTACAATGGTGGATGGAACATTGGACCTGGGCAAACTGGATCGGCAGAGACGATGAAGGTGGGCGGCATTTGATTAATTCCCTGCTACCTTTTCTTTGGGTTTCCTGATTACCCTTTGGCTGGTCGGCCTTATCGTTTGGCGTAAATTTTACTTGGATGAAAATCAGTTTCCCTCATTTGTGGGTTCTACCTACCAGCCGGAGCCTTAAATGCCTGCCTGATACTTTCTTTCCCACTAATATTAACTTTATGCACGAACAAATGATTTTATTAAATACATTATCGCTAAATAAATGGTTTTTTTGGATAGGTTACAACACTTTTTTTGAGTTCTTTATTTTATTGAATGCCCGTATTAAGTCTTTTTTTGCCTTGAGTTTTAATAATTGGGGCTTTAAGGATATATGCCAGCTGCGGTAATATAATTTATTGTAGTAAGTTTTTTGCTGATACTTACCATGAAAATTTTAGTAGTATTTCCGGCATAATTGCCTTCTATGGTTGTTTAGTTCCTAAGTGGATCATAAATGAAATAGCCCCGCAACGAGTTTTAAGGGTGTAATCTTCCCTTGGGAGCCATTGATTTCAAGTAACTTTTTAGAAGATGGGTAAAGCGCCGGTATAAGGATTAGGGAAATATAAGGGCAATAACTAATTTTTGATTTGGGAAGTTTGTTTCAAAAAAAACTAAAAATCCAGTTTTTTCTTTTTACGAAGTTCAAAATTCTGTCCAGAATAATACCTTACGGTACCATCTCATCGGCAGCCAAAGTCTTTCGGGTAAATCCCAGATTTAAGGAATACCTCCTCGAACATTAAAATAAGAACGTTCCTGTATATTGTGCCGAATTGTTTTCTGTACGGTGTATGATCGGTAAATTTAAAATTGCCCTATATTTTTATTTTAAGCTGGGCAAAACAATTCTTTTGTGATATCCTCAACGGCAAACAGGGTCAACTCCAGCAATGGTTCATCTAAATAAAAAATAAATTTAGGGTGGTGGCCAATGCCCTGGCAATTCCTCTGTTCTCCTTCCTTCCTCCCACCGGATAAAAGATCGCCCGTTTTTTCCGAATATGGCCTAGTCCCCAAATTCCTCCCTTAAATGAAAAAAAAAAAAAAAAAAAAGGCCGATTCCGATCTCATTACTGCTTCTTTTTTGCTCAACTGGTCAATTGCAAGTAACACTTAGTAATTCTTTCCGATGCTCAAATTTCCTAAATACAGAGGCCTTTCCTGTGCCAAATAATCCACATCCATTTTGCGTCTTTTGACATGGGAAAGGCCGGGTAATTTCCATTTTATCCAGAAAAATGTTACCTCCCATTTGGTTTGATCAAACCTACGATCATGTAGAAAGAGGTTGGTTTTTTCAGCACCATTGGGACCAGTAAAACCAATCAAATTTTCCTCCTTGTTTACTTCCAATGAAATTCCTTTAACTACTTGTCCGCCTCGTAGGACTTCACAGATTCACTTATTAATCTGCTCTTTAGCTTCATAGTACCTTTGGGCTATTCTCCAAAACTAAGCCTTATATTAAGTTTTAGGAAAAGATATGTAGTTTTTTTTTACAACCTTCCTTTTTAATCCATCTTCACCCTAAAATGAACAAGGGATTTTTAAAGCTGGTTTATAAAAAAGGGTCCTCGTTTTAACCAAGAAATTTATAAAATCACCTTCTATTAAAAAGGAATTATCTCTTTGGAACCGGGCCCCAGGTTTTTATTTTTCTTAAAATACGAGCAGAGAATTAAAATTCTTAGCTTCGATTTTCGCTCGTTTTCTTTTTCTCTCTTTAAAGCACATCTCTTCTCAAAACCACCTTGGAATCGTAAAGTACTACTTGTAGAGAAACTAATATAGGAACAGCCACAATAAATTTTGACTAGCTACCATCAGGAGGTGTAATTAGCAGCAGAACAGTAGAATAAATACTAACTTTACGAAGGGCAAGTTTTTTCCTGTATTTACGCGTGCAGTAATTTCAGGAGTAAACGAGACCTAGTTTTTGGTCAAGAAATATGAGGTGATTCATAGTGTCATGTCAAGAAATTAAACCCGCAAGCAATGACCGAACGCCCTTACGGTGGCGAATGTACGAGAGAAGGTCTATTTCTTCCTGTACACGGATCACTTATAGAGTAAAAACTTCCTAGGAAATTTATTGATAAAGGGGCTACTAACCCATAATAACCGAAGCAATTACACCAGTAAAGAAAAAGTGCGGAATGGCTATAAAAATAAAGCCTCTTGCATTCTGGCGTCGTTATCGTGTTAGACCTGGGGCAATAAATTTCCACAATTAGTATAAAACATAGGGAAATCCAATGAATAAACCAGCCCAAATAGAAGTCCAATGTGGGCCGAAAATTTGTTCTTGAACATTTGTCTACTCTGTACGTAAACTCGGTTTCACTATTACAAAAGGCTTCACTAAAACCCAACATTTTGGAAAGTCCGCAGAATATCGTGGTAGTCGGGAAAATCTGGCAATCATAGGCCAAAAATGAACCGTATCAAAAATAAAACTTTTCCATTAATAAAAGCTACTCCTCCAAGTATAACTATGGCCAAAGTTGATCTTATTAGAGCCACCTTAGTTCTTCCCCAAAAATGAATCTAGGAAACGACATTTCAATTCGGGGTCTGTTCAATCTGTTTTGGTCATTATAATATGCCTTCTTTAATAAATTGTTGTAAATGTTACTATTCCTTTTGTAATTTTCCCCCTCAAGCAACGCAATATTGTGAGATGTTTTTTGGCTGCAAATTAATTCCAATGCTTTTCACGGCAAGCCACGTCGTAGCAAAATGGTTTTTTGGGTGTTTGCGCTCATAATACTTTGCATTAATCAATAGATATTATCAATATTTATTGAGCAATCCGGCCTAATATCCCCCATCGGTAAATTATGCCGTACTATTTTTATTATTTTCCAATACTGCGGTTAGCTCCCAAACATTTTTTTTTTCGAGATTTCTACAATTACGGATTTTACATACTGGTTGGTAATTCCAACCATTGGGGTATCTGATTTGTTTTTTTTTACTAGAGATTATCGCCCATACCCTTAAATAGAGCTTCTTGCCCCAGGGGCCCACCAAACCAGGGTGGTATTTTTGCCAGTTCCTTGCTGCTGAAACTTTTAAGTTGCAATAAAGGCAGATAGCCAAGCATCACCGTATAACCAATTGGGGCGGTGTTTGATGCTTGTGAGTTGGGCCTAATTATTGGGGAAGGGCCTCCTTTTCTAGCATAGGTATTCAAAACATAGTCGGCCCTGTACGGCCAAAAAAGGAATCTAGGTTGCCGGTTCATTTCCTATTAATTTGTTTATGGCCACACTTTTGATCCAAGGTACCAACATTTTAGATTTCTGCGGTTATTTCCCACTTTTTGAAATACAAATAACCAACATCGTTTTTTCTGAACGGTACCCAGATCCCACCATGGATGCATCCGCAACAATGCATATACAAAATAGACGGAGTGGTCCTGTATGATTTAGGGTTAGGCAACAATTTTTAGAGGCAATTAGGGCGGCTTTTTCCCAATGGCCCGATATAATAGACCCTTCCCATTTGGATGTCCCTTAATGCATTTCCCACCCCGCTTCGAAAAGTCTTCAGTTTAGGAGAGATCCCTAAAATGTGAAATATTGCTTTCGGCCTCAGTTTCAATGGTTTTCCTTTTGCTATGGCCCAATATAGCTTTGGTAATTGCCTTCAAAGTGAAATGTTCATTATGTGATGATTTTCCTAAAGAACGTCCTTATATTTATAATACAAAATTACTAAAACTTAAGTTATAGTAATATTTTAAAATTTGAACAAATTTAATTTAATAATAACATACTTATTAAAAAGACAAAGAATTCCTTAACTTAGGAATTTCTTTTTTTGGGTGTTGGTGCCAATATACTATTAAATGCAAAATGGTGAAGTCGGTATGGGTATAAGTGAGATTGATTTACATGCCTCATCTAAAAAAGTATTTTGATTCTCCGAATTCAAAGGTTTTACAGGAAAATGTTAATAAAAGAAATATTGTAACAGGGTAAAGAAATACCCTTTTGTAATAAGTGCCCACACTGGTGTGGGGAAATCTCCTTGTTGTTATCAATGCGCGGCCGCTGAATGCAGGAGGGTACTGCAATAAGTGGTGTCCCCTTTGATCGCCCTGATTGAAAAATCAGGTAGATTCTAATTTAGGGACCGTTGTCCAGTGAAATAGGGGGTTGGGCCCAGTGTTTTGAAACTCCTCCTTAACAAAGACCAGAGATCCCAAGCAAAGTGAAACAGGATGTAAAGCACGTGGGGTGACCAAAACTTTTATATTTGTGGGCGCCAAGAATCATTGACAATAGACGAATAGTTGCCTTTTTACAAGGGGAGAAAATTTCCTTTGTTCCTGTGGATGAGGCCGCATTGTATATCGGAATGGGGCACGATTTTAGGCCAGAATACCGCAATCTTAAATCTTATTGTTTGGTAGGTTTTGGGAAAGACAAATATGTCCTTGATTGCCTTACCGCCACAGCGACCCCTAAGTCAGGAGAATATTAAATTAGATCTGGGTATATAAAGAATGCAAGGTATTTAAGGCCAGTTTTTAAACCGGCCTAACCTTTAATTATTGAGATAAGGCCAAAAAGACTCAAATGTTGACGGGGATATTAAAATTCGTTTGTTAAGCAAAATTCTGGCAAAGTCCGGTATTATTTTAATTGTCTTAAGCAGGAAGCGGGTTAGAGAGTTGGCCCAAGGTAACTGGCAAAGGTCAACGGTGTTTAGTAGCCGTACCTTATCATGCAGGAATTGGATGGTAAAAACTGATCCAGGCATCAGGATAAATGTTTTTTTAATGGAGATGTAGATGTGGTGTTGCAACATTTTGCTTTTTGATGGGTATTGATAAACCAGATGTACGCTTTGTTTATTCAATACACGAATATACCCCAAAGTTATAGAAAAAGCTATTAATTCAGGAGAACCGGAAGGGCCTGGAAGAGACGGCGGAGAGGGACATTTGTCCTTTGCCTTTAACTCCTATAAGGGATGTGGAGAAAACTGGGAAAAATTCCAATGTCAGGAAAGCCCGGTAGCCGAACAGGAAATCGGAAATGCACTGCTTCAGGAAATTGTGGGTTACGGCTGAAACCTCATGTTCCCTCGCCGAAATTCCATACTTCATTATTTGTTTGTCGGGAGGAATTCGATGAAATTAATGGGGATGGTGCTGAAATGGAATGAATAATACCAGAAATCCCAAGGAAAAGCAAGAGGCGAACAGAGGATTGTGGTAAAAGTTGATAATATTGGTAAGTCTGGTACCAGTGGAAAAATTTTTAAGTCCAAAGAAAAAGTTAGGGCCAATTAACGGGAAAGGGTAAACGCCCTTTGATCTCAAATCACATAGGATCAGACCGACAGGAATTCTTCGGAAGTGGAAAGGACAAAGAATAAACGGCCTGATTGGATGGCCTTTGATACCGTCCAAAACACTTGTTGCCGGAATGCCTTAAAAAAGAAATTGAGCAATATGGTATACTGCACGTAACTCCTGCCAGGTAAGGAATATGTCAAGAAATCCCCATCAAAAATTTATGATGGAACCGATGATCATGTATACAATAAGGGAAGCTGATATGCCAATTGTAAGCGCCGCTAAAGCGTCTGGTGGTGTGGCGATAACATTTTTCACTGAAAATTTTAAGGACCTTTAAGAAAAAGAGAGGCCCATTAAATTGGGTGTGCCGCCTTTGTGTTTTCAAGATCCCCTCCCTTAGAGGAATGGCCCCTTAAATACCCAATTATCCTTTAGATGAATTGGTAAAATATCTATGGAGTTGGGAGAAGGTAAGGCGAAAAAAGGTAACGGTAAGCCAGTTTGTGGATCAATCGCTGCTTATGTTGAAGGATAACACATATTAAGACAGATGATCTGATCGGTAAAAGTACAGGTGCCAATTCATCCTTGAAGCTATATATCATATCAAAACGTGGATAGAAATTGCCAATTGGACGATTTGCTTCGGCTAAAGGAGGTTTGGGAGTTGAAAGAGTTGATAAAGGAAATGGAACAAATTGTCCTTTAGCGGTACCAAATTGAAAATATTGCCCTATTGATCGTGATATTTTGGATGAAGATCAAAACAAAGAAGAGATTCATGATTTATTTCTTGGGAGGCACAGACCGATGACCAGAAGTGGGCGTTTGACAGGAGGTTTGAATTGGTGATTATGAAGACGAAGAAGCTAAGATTTGTATAGATTAAAGTTTATAAGTGGGAGGTTAGCCAACCTAAAGGCTGTCCGCATTGTTGATTTTGGACATTTTAACTAGAGGGGTTCAACTTCCGCACACATTAACCCCTAGTTTCTGCTTCTGGCAGTTTTGAGGGCCCATAGTGGTTTATCTAATGTGCCAAATCTTTATTGGACTGCTTTTTCCAAATAAATGCAAATGTCATTTTAATCAGGTGTCTAATTTGGGGTCGTTATACTATTGGCAAGGTTTGAAGATTGTTTTCAAATATGGCCACAACACAATTGTCCATGCCATAACACTGCAAAGGTAAACCTAGTGGTTTGATCCCTATCCCATAATAACCTCTTGAGCGTAACGATTTTGTGTTCGGGATACCTGTCACATCCTTTAAAAACTCCAAAAAACCAAATCCGGCAGCTTTATTAAAAGTTTTACCCTGAATTAATTGGGTCAACATTCTATCAATGCGATAGGGGGCCTTTCTTCAATATCTTCCAAAAAGACTATGGCATCGGTAAAATCAATTCCATGTGGTGGTTCCTATCAGGCAATTTTAACCAGTGTTTAAAACTACCGCCCTACCAATTTTCCATGTACTTACACCAGGGTTTAATGCAAATACCTATTGGGGTATTCTGTGACCTTGCGGGTAAATTCCCTCCTGCTTTGTTTATTTCAACATTTTTTGAATAATGGGCAATTCATTTTGGTTGCATTACCACATTGAGCAGCTGCTTCAATACTATATGCATCGTTGATAGTGCTTCCAACTGGCGTGAAGAGGTAATTTAGTCCCCGGTTTCTTGATGAATGCCATTTTAAAATAGCCGTTATAATCGCTAAAACCAATTTATTTTCCTTGGATTTTTTTCTTTAAATTAGGCATAATCTATCATATGCATAATTCCTTAGTACATCCGTAATCCCCCTTGGCACAAAGTATTCCATCTACATTTTTATTGGCAAACATTTCGTTTAAGTTCAGCTGCCCTTCAGTATCACTATTGCTAAAGAAACCCGTGGTTTGCCTAAGTATGGCGAATGGGTATTGGAAAATGGTATAAACCCCATTTTTTCCAAAGTTTCTTTGGCTTCTAACAAAATCCTTCTGGTTTAAAATGGCATTACCTGGGCAATGAGTCCAATGGTATCCCATTTTTTTTAAAGCTTTAGGGTTTAATGATTTTAATTAAATCGATTGAAGGTTGGTTGGGAAAATTGGCCAAAATTCTAGTCGGAATTAGAGTTGCCATTCCTACCCCCCTAGTGCTGTTTTAAAGAAACTGGGGTCTCCTTTTCTTCAAATGTATGTTTATTATGTGCCACCTAAATATATGAAAATTTTGCAAAACATAAAGTCCACCACTTCCCATGGACAGACTTCATACTAATATAAACGTTATAAAATACCTACATGCCCAGGGTGGATGAGTCTTCTTTGGATTTTAGCCCTTTTTAATTGTCCGTTGTTATTTTCTTTATGGCGGATTTCTTATAGATTTTTCCGGTTCAAATGATATTATACTCTTCCCCAAAAATCAAGGAATCTGAGAATCCAACAGCCTCAATCCTCCAGAATTAATGAAGGACTTAATTCGGTCCTATGTTTAGGGAGTCTCAAGCCAGTTGGTGTTCTTTTTCCCATCCAGTGAATAGTCATTTCCAACAGGTCATACATAGTCGAATTGAAAGTCGGTCGTCCCAATTAATTTTGAATTCCAATAGGACATTTGCTATAACCATAGTACCAATTTTCCATTCCTTTTCCCCTTATAAAGTCCTACCCGGTAGCAATATCCGTTGGCCCAGACGTTGGCATGGGCGGGTTTTTCTACGAACGAACATTTTTAGAGGCCACATCCTATCCTGTGATGTTTAGAGAATAAAT
>Ga0163217_1094974_pt1 | contig 17321 bp, 11 predicted proteins | sample SynspAceP_FD_185933 | JGI IMG/M metagenome (GOLD analysis project Ga0163217, IMG submission 185933) | Saline lake microbial communities from Ace Lake in Antarctica - Synechococcus sp. Ace-P (PacBio error correction) | ecosystem: Environmental > Aquatic > Non-marine Saline and Alkaline > Saline ...
GACCACCACCCCATATGAAAAAACACACCGAGGACCACACCCACAAAAAAAGAGAATTAGGCCAATTGAAAAATAAAAAACCGGGGAAAAAACAAAAAAACCCGCTTGCGTCCGGGCAAGAGAAAAAAGACCCTTTCTTCACTAAGGTGGCTTCATAAAATCTTGATTTTATGGACCGATGCCAATGGCCCTAAAATTAATAAAATTCTCCAAGGCTTTCAAAATAATTCTTAACGGCCATGGCATGCTCCCCTACAGAAGAAGATCCGAAATAACACCGAGAACTTTAAGATTTACTTCACACGGTAACTTTTTAACGTAACACATGATATATAGGAAATCAAGTGGTTTGAAGGAACTAAGAAACGGCCTTCTTTTTAATTTTAAGTAGTAAATCAGGGTTTTTCCACACGGGGGACAGGAAGGAGTAGCGCACAGGTGACACTCTATGGCCCTGGTCCTCTAACGAAGGGTACACCGTACCTTTCGTTTTTTCGGGCCCTGGTTTCGTTTTTTATTCATCGGCCGGGTCCTCATTGATTTTAATGGTATTCATGAATGCCTACGCAATTTGGGCGATGCAAAAATGAAAGAAACACAACTGTTGAGATAATCATACTTCTAACTTTTCTGAAAGGATTCATAAATATTAAAATCAAATCCGGAGTGAACGCCAAAGCTTCCCGATGGTTATCGGGCGAGGCCTCATTTAAATTATAAGTGTCCAATTAACCCGACTGCGCAACCGACAAAACAAGTCATCTTCGGACATGAGCCTTTTTTTCGGGCTCCCGATAGCTATCGGAGAGAAGTCGCACATACATTTAAAAAGCCCAGATGTTAAATTGTCCATTATTCAGAAATTCACTGCGAACTGTTCACTAACACTGACCATGTTTACTTCTTTACTGTTCATTCTCAATTTACCAGTTCTCGAACAAATGCCCAATGCAATTCCACTCGAAACTGACGATAGAACAAGAAACAGTCACTTCGACATGAGCTTTTTAGGGTTCCGATAGCTTAATCGGAGAGAAGGTTCGCACATACGAGTTCAAAAGCCAGAATGTCAGAATCAATAATTCAGAATTGGTCAACTGTCAACTGTTCACTGACCACTGTCAACTGCTCACTGCCCACTGTTTACTGCTAACTGTTCAACTGACCATGCAACTGCCAACTGTTCACTGACCACGTATTTTCTGTTTTCTTGATTATTACGCTATAATGATTTTGGATTTTTCCAAACAAATTGGTATCTAGAGCACTTTTATTTGTCAATGGCACATAGCTACGCAAGATCTATAGTATTTGCCCTGATTGTGACGGCAACTGAGTTGTACTGCTTCAAGTCTGGCTTCCAATAGAAAGAGATATCATTAAACCCATCCTTTTTTCCATTTCAATCTTCAAGGTGTACTCTATTCTGGAAATATGGGATTCGAAACCTTTCTAAGGTTCGTTAATTATGAGAAGTAAAAAATCGGCACTCCTTTGTTCTGCATTAAGCGTTTTATGGTATTATATTTTATAATCATGTTTACAGTTTTTTTAATGCCTTGTTAGCCATAAGTTTTCTAAAGGCATTTAGAGATCTAAATAGCCTTATAGGTCTTTATTATGTATTCCTATTTCCTTAATGGATGGATTTTATTTTTTGGTCATCTCCTGGTCTCGGAGACTTTAAATACACCATTCCCCTCTTTTCTATGCTCACCACTTGTTTCCTTAAGTAATTATTCAAAGAACTCCCTGTTGCATTCTGACCGCTGTTTGGAGAATTCACATACTGTTTTGGTTATTCTCTTAACGTTTGTATTCAAAAAAGTTTTAGCTCATATGTATTGTTTAAATGTTTACATGCAGGTATAAGGTTTAATAGTGAAACTTTATTAATACTGTCTTTAAAATCCAAAGATATCTTAACAATGCCAATTCTATTAGGGTCTTACTAAAGGATAATTCTTCAAAACCATTAAAGAGGGTAAGTTTCTCATTTCAAAATCATTTCGCGATATACTTTTCTTAACCACATATAATACGCATCCACTAGTAGTGTTTGATTCCAAAAAGAAGAGGGATTACTTATCGCGGCATAATCCAGTGAATATTCCCCTAGTGCTGTTTTAACCAAAATTTTTCAACATTAGGGAATAAATTGAAAATAAAGAGTAACTTTAATTCCCGCTAATTATCTATAAAATAAAAAACTGCCAAAATAAGGTATGCTGAAATCACAAGGTTCCGAAGGGCCTTTATATCCAAGACCGCTTTGGCTACCGTGGCTTGCAAAATTTGCCAGTACCACTGACGCCGCGTTTAACCATATGCTACCACGCATAAACACTATCTATGAATGCATGAACTCCAAAAAGCCTTATAGGCCAATACGGCCCTTGGTTGGCTGCAAATGCAAGATCGCCCAAGTTGTCTTCCGGACCGAACACTGGTCCAAAATTGAAGACTGGAACCGAGCGCCCATGCAAGGCCGAACAGATAGCAAGCCTAGGTAAAAGATACCATTGTAGTAGCCATTAAAAGGAAATACAACTACGAACGGACTAGAAATTGAAGGACTTACATGGGCAATTGCCTTTGGAAGCACCTGTGGAAGCTATTTTTTAAAACCCGAAACAGTACAGGGAAGTTGCCCGCCATTTTGAGCCGCCAAGACATGGCGGTAAAATATTTGGCAAAAGAAAGATCAAGACTTAAGATGGCTCAGCACCGCTGCTAGAAGCGCACCAACAGTTATTATGAGGGTAGGGCAATGGGAACGAGATGGCCAAAAGGGGATATGCCCGCTTTTACATACATGATTGCCTTTCCTTTGCTAGCCGACGGTGTCTATGAAGACTATGGCCTGGTAATTGAATGGGGGGCGTTGAAAAGCGGAGGTGCGTACAGATGAAAACCTGAGAATTGTGTAGGAAACATTGAACGCCTATAACGAGGGCAGGAGGCCACCATGAACACTTGTAATGGCGAAAATCCCTTTTGACGCGCGCACGTCCTACCCGTATGGTGTTTGGCCGAACCGATTGCTTTGGATCCTTCTGAGCGCTAGAAAAGAAGTGGACCGGATCGTATGGGTTGCCGGCCGGACTCTCGGTGGGGGGCTGCGTATGCTTTTTTTAAAGGGGCATGGTGCTCGATAAAATGTGCCGTATGTGTAAGGTTTTTAATGACCTTGAAAGATTTTTACTGAACAAGTCCTACCACATACTTGGATGAACCTATGCACGGGACTGGGATTATACTGGATTTCCTGAAATTATTGGCTGCGTAACCACTCCTACATGGTGCTGAGCAATAACCTAAAGACGCAACTGTACACCTTGCCAGAAAATGAAAAAAGCCGATGAACATACTCGCTGCGTCTTTACAAAGGGGGCATCCGAAAGGTATAGCGGAAATTCTATGGATGGCGGACATAAGTTGATAACAGATGCAAACCGATGCTTTTAATTGGGTTCGATACCTGGTTAGGGAAATAAGCAGCGTATATTTAAGTTCCCTGGATTAAAATGGAAAGATTTGATCGAACTTCTTTAGATTGCAAGAACTTTTTTCGTTCCTCGTCCATTTTTAAAATTACAAAAGTCTTTCTGAATAGTAAATCCACCAAATGAATTTCATAAGGGGTCTTATACTTTTTTTGATCGGAATACTTCTGTGGGTCTAATCCTTAAGGTAAGTCTACCATTATATTTTAAATGTGGGTAGCAATATCCTCGCACTGACTGAAAATTTTTCCTGTCCGCTACTAACGTAAATAAGTTGAGTGTTATGTAAATCAATAAGTATGAGTTAATTTTATGCAGTGTTTGGTTTTGGAGTAGGGGAAAATGATGCAACCCGCCAGTCCGCCTGTGCCGATTTAGTGGGTACCATTGCCAAAAAGCTGGGCAGCGGGAACGACTTCTGCAAGGCCATGGTTAATTAATAGCTATTGTTAACGGTTCGTTATTTTTTGGGAATAAATTTTGGGTACATAATATGAAAATGGTAAAAGACAATAAGAAAGTTAAAATTTACTACATTTCGCCCTCCCTAAACAAACACACTCTTTGAAGTGCACCATAATTAAAATAGTAATCCACCTGCAAGTTTACGGTTTGTTTGTTAAACTAGTACCTAAAATCTATATAATGTTGAAAACCTTTAATAATCTGAGCTCACTCACTGATATTATTAGTATTGTCTGTTTGGTTTGTATTATATAGCGGTAACATTAAAAGGTATCTAACCAATAATCTTCTCATTTTTCTGTTTAGTATAGTGAATAATTCCCCTAAGGCTCCATTGGATCGTTTTAAAAGTAACCACCTCCAACAACTATGAACATAAAAAGTGGCAATAGTCCCTTTTTTTCTCTTTGCCACTTTTACTAATCAATCAGTTCTTTTGCCCGTATGACTGTCTACTACAAACTTGGCATACAATTAATGTCGAATTTCCATAGTGTCTGGTCTGGGTGCCGTCACTTCTGGCTGCGAAAATAGTTCTTTTCCATCTACGTAGTTTGCCATCCTTACTTTAAAGTTTGAGAAGTATAGCGTAGTTCTATGGGTTTTTCCATAAACGCTTTTTAAGTGGGGTTGGCTGTATATAATTCATAACGTACTGTTTCCAAAGTATATTGTTAGCGTCATATTCTGGTGTACAACCCAATGCAAATAACCTAACATCACTGGATGAAATAGCGAATGGTTACCAAGTTTTCATGCGTTTCAACAATCTGGTTCATTCCAGTACGATTATGTAATGATTCTTTATTCCGGACAGTAAAAGTGGCTTTCACATTAAAAGAAGTCCATAAAAGGTATGGCGTTAATCCAGATGGGAAATCTGACCATCATAACGTTAGACATACAGCGGCTTTTTTATTATCGGGCACTTGAAGTTTCTTATTTATAGTTTGGAATAGGAAAATTGAAGCCGTTACCGTTATGACCTAGCAGATATTTGAAGTATTTTTTCATAATTATAGTTTTTATTCTCAATAATGATTTATTAAGGTAAGGCAATGAAGTTGGTGTGGGAGGCATAGAATCTTTTTTTTCGCCGGTCAAAGGCATTAAAATTCAGTGTTTTCTGCTTTATTTGCTATATAAGTTCCCGTTGTCAAAACTTTTATAATTCAACTAATTAAATGAAATCCAATTGACTTTTTTCGCATTCAGGTTTTAAATGTATACCTCATTTTTTATTGGGTACTTTCCACATTAAATCGATCTTTTTGGGCAAATAACAATCCAAAGTAAACGGGGTCTTTGGACTGCCCATATAAGATGCCCGGCCGAAAATTCTTGTATAACTTTGGGCTACCGCCTGCTTCCTTAATGGCCTGATATGTTTTTGGGTGTTAAATGAAACCGGCTACCGATTTATCCGTCTTACATGAAATGCCAGATAGGAATAGGGTCATCCTACTGAGCTTGGATTCTCATCCGCATATAGTTATTGGCCGCAGCAAAATTTTTCTGGTTTTAACTCCAATAAATTATACTAGGCACCATAGGACTCCGTGGACCTTCCTATACGTAGCGTCCCCGTTTGTATCATTGGTAATCTTTTTCCAGTGATCACATGGCCTCGAATACCCGGCCAAAACTCCCGGATCATCTGAAATTCTCCGAAACCGTGTTGTAGGAAACTCTGGGTAAAATATAAAAGCAGGTATTTTCACGATCTCGGCAGTAGAACAATAGTGGCACGGTGTTGGTGGCATCCATTGGACTCAAGTTGTGTTCCTACCCACCATCCTTATGTAAGTTGACTACTAAGGATACTCCGTCTTGCTATCGTAATCTTTTGGTATAGCAAAGCGGTACCCGGAGCCGTATCATTTGGCGTTTACATAATTTCTTGGCTTTCAAATCCCCCAACCCTAGTGTTGGATCTGCCTCTTTTCCCTTCTCCAAGCATATTCAGAGGAGGCATATTCAAACATGAAAAACTGAAATATGTGACCACCAATTCCTAAGTCCAACAACGTATATCCGGTCAATAAATTGGGAGGGTCCTGCATTAGCTTCGTTTTCAGTATGTCCATTTCCTCTTTAAAGTTCAATATATAGAAGATCATGTTAGATTAATCAGCACCTAATCCACAGCGAAACTTTTGCCTATAGATAGCGGACTATGCCGCATTTTCAGTATACTAGCCACAATGTAAGTCCTAATAAAAATGAGCTCTCAAGGGACCCCGATAAGCTCCTACCAGAACACCACGTTATGTCTTTGTCCTTTGGATGTAAAAAGGCTTCGAAAAATAATTCAGTGCATAGGAGTATTACAAATGCCATGGACCACTTTTGTAAAACGCGGATCCGATAGGCGCCCGGTACGCAATAGGGTAAAGGCCAATGAGGTTAGGAAGGACTAAAAAAGCTATAAAGGCAATCTTTGTAGTTTTAATTCGCAAATACTCAAAGATACGCACGAGCATACCCCAGTGGAGACTATTATAGTAAATAATCCACGGTTCATAGATAAGGGCTAAATTAATAAAACGATATCCGGCAGGGCTCACAATTATCTGACTAAAGAAAGTACGTTTAAGAGCCCAAGCAGAAAGTTGGCCGAACTCATAACTATTTTGGAATCAAATTTAACTTTCATTGAACTTAGGTAAAGATTGATTAAAAGGTGGTACTACCCACCCTGTCTAATTAAGTTTCGGACATTTTTAAGGAAAGGTGCCCGCAAGTCCTAGATAGTTATCCCGACTCCTTTTGGAAACCGGTTCAAATAATTAACGCTACACAATGTTCATAAATCTATTACATTTATTTTTTTCAGATTCAGCGCTTGCAATCAGTCGGTTTTATTTTCATGGATCATAAGCTGCCCTCACGCCAAATGGATAAGTTTTCTCGAACTCCAATTTGTATGTCTGCCCTCAATATAATAGAACTGGTCTGTATTGTAAATCCATCATATAGGCTTGGAATAGATCAGTAAAAAAAGCGTTTTCTTTTATCTCTCGTCGAGTGGTGGATAACAATCCATGTGCCATGGGCAGCCAGGCTCTTTTGTGACAGAATCCGTCAACTTGGATATCAAATTCTTTAAGGTAAAATCAAACTTTTTTAAGTTTAGCCTATTACTATGGAATCCAATCTCGGATTAAACTCGTACTTCAGGGAATCAAGCATATTTTAAAATCAATTCTGAGCTTTACCATCATCTGATGTCTTGGTCGCCTGATATATATTTTTTCAAATGTCATTCTTTGGACTAACGTTTTAATGCAGCTATTTCTCAATTAATTGGAAGGGGGTTTTCGAATCTGATCTTGACAGCCACGGAGTTAATGCAACGAAAGAAGTAAACTTTTTATGTGAATATTTTTATCATAATGCGCTATGGTTTCATGTTGTGTGTAGTACGGGCCATATTACCGTTGTTCATATAAATAAGGTTGTGTTATGTAGATCATTTTTTTTATTCACCATAAAAATTCCCGTAATTACTGTAGTACAATTAGTTTTTTGATCGTCCCTTTGTTTGAGTGCGAGTAAATTTCCTTCAAACAAGGGATCTTTCCTAAACTTTCAGCACATTTTATTTATGTTAACAATTGTATTGATATTAGTCTTACACAATTTATACAATTCCTTCAATTGGTAATTGATATGCGATGTAGCAATGTTCGTCTACAATGTCTTTGATGCCACTCTCAATACATATAATTGCAGTTCCGTCATCAAGAATAGATAAATTACGAACTTGGCTAAGATATCGGCAAATCAGCCTCCATGTATCATTAAAAACTTTTTTTACAAATTTGGACATATAAATTTTCGTTCAATGTTCGTTTGGTTTTTAATGACAAAACGTTTTGACTAACTGATTTTAATACAGTTTAGTGGTTTGTCATGCATTTGCATTTTCTCTAATTTTCCAAAAGTTCGAACTGTAATAAATTTAGATTTAAATAACTTCGATGGTATTTATGTTTTTGTAGTAATTAAGTGGACAAAGTTCTCTTCATGTGTTGATACGAATTAATTGTCTGTCCAGATTAACTGTAAAGACTTCTAAATAAATCAATGAATGATATTATTTATAATCTATCCATGGACTGAATTGGGATCATGCAATTGAAAAATGTCATTCTATAAGGTTCTTTTGTTTTGAATCGGAAGCTTTTAACGCTCTGCTAGGATATACTTAACTCAAATGTTATTGTGGGCGAACTAAAGTATAATGAAGGAACTGATTTCTTATTTTCGAAATCTGACGTGTAACATCTGAAGCTTGGATTTTTTTTTGTCTTTTGAAATCACAATCAATTCAATTTTATAATATCAGTACTTTAGCCCAATAAGATTCGGAGTGATATTTTAGAATTAAAATAATACTTTGAGATATAAATACAGAATGGAGTTTGGAGATAAGGCTAGAGATCCTAGGCATCAAATCGGGAAGAAATTGGAACAGCTGAGACTGTCCGTAAATACAGTGTCAGTACGGGCAACTTTTATAGTTCGGAAGAAGAAATATGACCCCAGGGAGAGCGGGATTAAGATCACCTATCGACCTCGCAGCAAAGAGTTAAAGCAGGCAGAGGAAGAAAACAAGGATACTTCGTAAAGTGTAAATAACAAAGAGATCGAAACTGGAAGTCAACGTGAGCTTTAAAAAAAGTTATGGGAGTCCGATCCAAGAAAGATCTAGTCAACAGTATTTTTATGAACAAAAGATCGCAAAACGAAGAATAATGGATATGGTCGGCATGGTCCAATAGCAGTTATTACCGCACCCAAGTCTTGCAAAAAAGGGAAAGGCCCAGACATTCACTTATAATGATCTAGGGGGTGGTAGACAAGGTGCTTTGGTCGAGTCCATACGATATTCAAGTCATGAGTTTATTAGATGTGGCTACCGCTTGATGACCTCGTACCTACAGCGTGATGGCTATGAATCAACCATAAAAGCTTGTACAGGATTATGAGCGAGAAGGCATATTGACTAAGAAAACCGGATAAACAGAAGTAGGTTCCGGACGGAAGTTTGTGAAAGTTCAACGAAAGTAAATACCTATCGAAGCCTTTGATTGGCCTGGAAAATGGATATAAAATGGGTCCTGGATCCCAGTGCCGAAAAACGCCCTATTTGCTATCTATTTTAGATTCCACACGCGTAGGATCCTTAAACTATTTTTTCTTTTCTATAAAGAGGCCAGGACATAAGTTCCTTTCTGGAATTTGCTTAGATTACGATCCTGAAAGTGATTGTCATCAGAAGCGATACTGAACCAGTTCATTGCTAGAAGTTCGGGAATATCTTGATGATAGGTGTCCCAAAAGGAATTTACGCATGTGGCCCACACTGAGGAAAACGCCATATAGAAGCTATCATGCATTCTGAAGAAAGAAGTCTTTTAAAAAGTGGACTATAGAATTTTGGGAATTGAGCGATCTTAAAAGATATGTGATTTCTATAAAATACTAGGCTACCATGGTCTGTTGGGACGCATAACGCCATGGAAAAATGGAACGCAGGAAACACTTGAATATTTATGAACAAATTACCGCTAATTTAATCTTTTGAATTCGAAATAACACTCTTGTTTTATAGGGGTCAAAACAAAATTTAGCCCAAATAGTGAAGTTCCATGTTTTACACAAACAAAAGAACAATTGCTCGATAATAAATCATAATCCAAACTCGATTTCCATTTTCAATTATGAATCATAGTTAAGGGATGTGTTTATGATAGGATTTGAAAATTTGAAAGGTTTTAAAGTTAAAAGCATTTCTGAATGGACGTAAATATTTTTAAAGCTCTAATAGTGCCAAAAGTTGGCCAAGGCATGGCGGATTTATTCAACCAATAATAAACGTGACTCCACATATATTTAACGCTAATCATAATTTATTTGAAGAAAAAGATAATGAACAGGAATACACAGAAATTTTGTTATTAAAAAACGATTGAGTTTATTCAAAGCATCCACGATCGAACCCATTAAAATGACTTACAAATAATGAAAATTACTTCCCTCATATTGAAGTGATATGCAATTCTAAGGATAGACTATATCGAAGGTATGAAAGCATATGTCACACTCCTCTTATACAACACTGAGTGATTCTTTTGTCTGTGTTTTTCCAACCTACAATAAAGAAAATATACGATAGATAAACAACTTTACAAGTTAATGAACCTACGAAGATACATTGATGAAACTGGCTTATTTCTGTAAAGCAAATTACTAGTGAAACAAAAGGAACAAATCGGAAATAGGCGACTGTCCTGGGGAGGTATAATGAGAATTGAGCATGACGTAATTTCTTTAATTGGATTCAGAGTGAAAGTTTCATCTCAGTTCTAATGACCAAATAGATTTTTGGCCAATTGGTTCTTCCGATGATATTATTAATTACTCTGAAAATGAAGGTAAGTTAAAGCTTTCTTCTGATGCCTCGTATATGGGGGCTTTTACTTATTTAGTTGATGAAATAATTAAACTTGAAGAGGCAATTTATTCCTCTTTAGTTGGTAAAATAAGTCCTGCCTTTAATGAGCAATCAATTTATTGGATTAACTCACTATCATTTACAAATCCTAAACTTTAGTCAATTTTATTGATTTTGAGTTCGTCCCTTATTCAAAACAAATTAAAGGTTTTTCCATGTTAGAATATTTAACTATATTTAAGTTTTATGACAATAAGGAAATAAATATTGAAAACGTTGAAGATTGTTTAATCATAAAGAATTGGTTAATCTGATACTGAATCTTAGTTTTGATGAAATATTCCGAATACTTTAGAAATTGTTTGGTTGATATAGAGGAAACGCTTAGTCTATAATAAGCACAATCTAGCGCCATCTACCAAGCGTAGGTTTAAAATGATGTAATTCCAAATTTGCAGTGGACACAGAAGTTAGGGGTATTACAATTGATCACCGCCTAATAGAATCAGGTCACTTTAAAGGAAATAATTCATATAAGAGGCTTTGAAAATGATTGTATATTGCAATCCAATCCTCATTTGTATGATAATCAGAATTAGAATTCAGAGTATAATTGATGAAATTAAAAGTTAAAATAATGAATTTTTCGAAGAGTTGGAAATTTGCAGTAGAAATTGATCAGAATTATATGAAACTTCTATCTCATCTATAGATCAGTAATGTGATTCATGGTCTATTAAATGTAAACTTTTTTCATTTTCAAATTTTGGACTGAACTTGAATAAAAAAGGGAGAAGGTCTCTAGTGCGGTGTCAATGTGCTATCAAGCGATTAGATACCAAAATGAATTTCAAAAATGGAACCTGTACATTGCATATATTCATGTATAGATAAAGGGATAAAGAATTAAAGCTCTAATTGAAACGATAATTTCTCAAGTAAAAAATAGTTGAAGAAACCAATGGAAGAACTCTCTGATAGAAATAGAAACAATCTTATTGTCAACATATCACAAACACAGATTTAATAGAACTGTAAATGCACTCAGGAGATCACTGAAAGGACTTACACTCCAAAAAAACGAAAAACATCTGAAGATAATCAATTAGATCGACCATCTTGGGGCATAAGGAATACAAAACGACATATCGAAAAGCTAAAAAACTAAATCAGGAAATTAAAAATGTTGAAATTTCAGCAATTTAGAGCTTTTTGTGATGAAGATTCTACCTTCCGATCTTTCTGATAGATAAAGGATCACAACTGCTATTTTAATCTTCGATTTATGCACCTAAACGGATATGGCAAAGACATCATTTTATTGATGGCAGTAGAGTCGGGTATTCATTGGACAAATTTCTCGATTTCAAAAAATGCTCCAGAAAATTAAAGTTGGGAAGTGAAAACAGAAAAAACAATAAATCAGTATTTCCTGCAGCACAACAGCAAAAGGAACTTGGGTTTTTGTTCACATCGTTTTTTACCGATAATAAAATCATTCTTTTACGAAGAAAAACATTTCAAGTAACGAAACATATGATTTTAAAGAGACCAATAATGATATTTCAGAGAACGTTGTAACTATTCAACGATTTATTGATACATTTATTAAAGAAGAAAAAGCAGAGAGAGATTATAAAAAGTTCAAATTTTAACATAACTACCTTAACGATTACACACACCTCTTTTACAAATGCCGAATTAAACTTATTGAAATGAGGTGAGGTAATCGTAAATTAAACAAAACTCAAACTGAGTTAGAACCAGAACTTTCACTTTTGACTTTAAGAAGAAGTCAACGAGTTTAGAAGAAATAAATAAAGTCCTTGTGTTTGACCCCTAATAAGAAACAAGAGTGTTATTTTCGATTTCAACAGATTAATTAAGCGGTTTAATTTGTCATAAATCAAGTGTTTAATCCTGGTTCCATTTCTTCGCATTGGCGTAATGCGGTCCCACAGACCATGTAGCCTAAGTGAATTGTTATTAAGAAATCACATATCTTTTTAAGATCTGCTCAATTTCCCCAAAATTCTATGTCCACTCTTTAAAGACTTCCTTTCCTCAGGATGCCATGATAAGCTTTAATATGCGCGTTTTTCCTCAGGTGTGGCACCATTGCGTAACTTCCTGTTGGAAGCACCTATAGTCCAAGATCTCCCGAACATTCCTTAGCAATGAACTGGCTTTCGCATTATCCCTTCTGATAACAACACTTTTCAGTGTATATGTAATCTAAAAAAAATCAGAAGGAACTCTATTTACTTGCGCTGCCTTTTGATAGAAAAGAAAAAATAGTCTTAAGTAATCGACTAACGCGTGTGGACATCTATAATAAAAGATAGCAAATAAGGGTTTTTGCCGGCACTGGGCTCCGACCATTTTTATATCCCATTTCCAGGCAATCAAAAGGCTTCGAGTATTGTCTTTCCTGACTTACAACTTCCCGTCCGGAATCCACTTCTGTTATCCGTTTTTCTAGTTTCAATAGGCCTTCTGCCGCTCATAATTGTAACAGCTTTTTTATGGTTGATTCCTATAGCATGACGACTGTAGGTAGAGGTATCAAGCGATGCCACAGTTCTATAAACTCGTGACTAGACATATCGTGATGGACTCGACCAAAGCACCTTGGTCTACCCACCCCCTAAGATTATTATCAAGGTGAATTACTGGGCCTGTTCCCTTTTTTGCCAAGACTTGGTGTGGCGGTACAATAACTGCTATGGACCATGCCTGAACCATATCATTAGTCTTCGTTTTTGTCTGATCTTGTGTTACAATTAAAAATACTGTTGACTAGATCTTTCTTGGATCGGACTCCCAAACTTTTTTTTTTAAAAGCTCACGTTGAACTTCCGTTCGATCTCTTTGTTTACTTAAAACTTAACGAAGTATCCTGTTTTCCCTTCCCTCGCCTGCTTTAACTTTTGCTGCGAGTGTCATAAGTGAATTTTTAAGCCCGCCTTCTCCCTGGGTGTCATATTTCTTCTTCCAACTATAAAGTGCCCGTACTGACACTGTAATTTACGACAGGTCCACTGTTCAATTTCTTCGCCGATGAGGCTAGGCATTCTACGCTTTCTTCCAAACTCCATTTTTGTATATTCATATCTAAAGGTAAATTATTATGAAATCTAAAATATCACTCCGAACTTATTGGGGCTAAAGTATGGTTTTAAGATGGTTTTCGAATTTTCTGACTTATACAAAATAGGAGGGCTCAAGTAGCAACGCTATATGATTAATCAAATATAACCTCTAAAGTGGTTTAAGGGAAATTGGTCTATTGGTTTTATATGATTAATGTTTCGAATTATATGATATTTATAAAAAAATAATGATAATTACGCAATGTCCTTTTGAAATTACCCTAGAACAGTCCGCATGTCTTCTGAGTCGTTTTCAAGGTCATAGCTTTAAAAAATTCGGTAAAAGAAAGTATGTACTTATTACTCATTTATAGTAAATAAAAGTAGATTGATTGATTCCATACAAAGACCAAGGAGAGTTTTGGCACTTTTAATTGTCGCGAATGTAGATACTTGTTTATCCAAAAGTTAGATTACACACTTGTTTTTGAGGGATGGGAGTGCTTATCAAAAGTTTATTAAAATCTCAAAAATGTCGTAAAGCAGGTCCGTTTATCGGATAAATGTCAATTCTTTCTAAAATACGGCTACAGATAAATATCAATTTAAGCGGCACTTATTGGTCGCAGTAATTAAGGTGTTTTATTAATCTTAAAGGATATAGCACTCTTCTCAGAGTTGTATGAATAATAAATTGCATTTTTGGTTGCTTTTTTTTGCGTGTACTACCGCTAACATGAAGGTCATAAGTCCCGAGAAAAATGCATTTTATATTCACTTGTTAGTTTATCTTTTTTAAATGGATTATTCGTACCAAATTAACTTCCTAAACCTTGACCCTATCGCTCCATAGTTTTGTCCTAACAAAGTGAGGAACATCCAAGTCACCATCGCATCTGAAATCCAGTAAAGCTCGAATCCTATCAATTTAACACGCTTTTGGCCACTGATTTTCTATGCAATCCACATTTGGATCACTTGGATTATCTCTATACGAATATCCAATAGTATTCCTGATTTTTTAGGATCGTTGTCAAATGTATTTGGTGGTATGTACAAGATCAAGATTTCCATCCCCATCAATATTCCAACTTTGACATGCCTTTGCTCTTCCAGTGATTTTAGGATATCAATAGTATAATCTTCCATTTCAAACAATTCTTCGTTTAACCGCTCAATAATAAAACAATCTTTTGATTGGTAATATTCCCGTAAACAATGGCATCGTTCCAGTCCATCTCCGTCAATATCAGCCATGTATGAAACATTTACACTCTAACAGCTTACAGCCATAAATGATAGACCCCACTCATTGTTTTTGATTTTTCCGAATTTTGCCAGATGTCGTCCAACATTCTACCCCCATTGGTATGCTCCTGAGTTTGCGATCGGGAGGTCAACTTATACTCCATGTCCTCCGCATCATTAATCCAATATCTCTGATAAGATGGACCTAGTCATGTTGCGGAAGCAATAGTATAACATTTCCAGCCCGAAAGATTTCTAGAATGTTCTGGTGCTTGAAACCAGACCGATTTTTTGCTTCTTTTGTTTTAGAACCAACCACTAAATCAGTGCCTTTTTTTCATCTTATTTGAGCGGGGAATGCAACATTCCTTGCATGAGACATCAGACACGCAGGGGAGAGCCTGGGTATTACCATTCTTTCTGAGGCATCGAGATAGTCCTGAGGATTAGTAGAGCCCAAGTTGAAATAAATTTTTTATTTCCCCTTCCTGTGCTACTGACACATCACTTCTTTCCATCCATATCATGTAACCAAAAAGCATCTCAGACATCAGGAAGTCTTAAACGTAACAATAACTGATTGGCCATTTTTGCTTTACTAAAATTGTAACCTGGATGAGCATAAACGTTAGTAGTAATACCTTCTTCCCAGCCCAGTAGTAACTATCATCCGCAAAGTTATCATTATTTTACGTCGGCTAATCTTACTCCGTCAGCCCGCTTAAAGAAAATCAAATTACGAATGCCTATTCCAAATGTTATTTTGAGCCTGTAGGGAACCAAGCAGTAAAAGTTGCTAATAATAATGAAAAGAAAAGTCATGCCCATATTTTATTAAAAGATTAATATCTAAGTGGCTAGTAGCAACTTAATACAAACGCTACAACTTGACTTTCATTTTCCAACAAGGGGAATGCCACAATTTTTCAATAAAGGTTAACTTGAGATTGCGGATAGTAATTTCTTGTCTTTCATAAACAGTAAATTCACCGATAGATCTTGTCCTGCCTGGCAATTATATGAACTGTTCAGTGTAAATTTTGTCAATGAAATAACCACTGTACTTTTGATTGAAAAAAAGTTAGAAAAAAGTAATGCCATTACTCACTTCCAGGTTGACCCATTAAAGAATCAAAATCCAAAGTCTCTTTACAGCTAGGGCCTCTATCTCTAATAATAGAAAATATCCTGGAAATAGCTCTTAAATCTGATTTTTCTAAAAACTATCAATACCTTCGCTACTGGTAGTCTTCAAGCACTGCAGTACTCATGTTGAATATTGTCCGGAATAAAGAAAGGAAACATTCTTGGTAGTCTCCCCGGTTTTAGTAAGATAGGTTTTTAACATTCTTAGGAATTTTTTAGCTACATATTCCATTGCGGAGCATTCCTCCCAAATATGGCCAATTAATGTAAGCTGTTTCCAATTTTTTAAGTGGTTCGCAATTCTTCTAAATCAACCGAGTAATTTTTCCATGTTAAAATGGCAACACGAATCCAACTCTTTAGGAAGAATGGATTTCCACTTCCACGTTTGATCTAAAAATACAATCGTATCTGATGATAAATTTCCACAAATCGCTTCTAAATAGTCGGCATTCACCCTGGGCCTCCGCAAGAAAAAATTAGATGGTTCGCCACTTCCCAAATTCTCGAAACATCGTTATTTTAGTTTGGTCAGCACTTGTTATAAAATCTCAGATTTGACTAAAAGTATTGATTGGAATAATAGAATCGAAAGAAAGTAGAAACATATTTTTCATTTTATTTATTTGATTGTAGCCAAGCTTATTGCCTCGCCCAAACTCCCTTTCGGTACGCCGCCCATTACCGATTCTGGCGAGTCGGGTTTTTGTCTATATTTTTTTTGCTGTCCCAAAGCTAATTTTCGATATTTCGCTATCGTGTTAATTTATCAATTACGACTTAATAAATATACACTTAGTTTTTTAATACATCGAACTACGCTTACGTTAAGGTTCTGGTGATGCAAATTGCTTTCTTTATTCGCCATGGTGGAATAATAAGATACTTATTGTTTTTTTTGATTACTAAATCCAATAGTATGTAAGAACTTATACTTAATGGAGTCAATTTCCATAATTTCCCGTCCAAAATACTTCTATTCAGTTTATAAGACTATCCGCATCAGTTCAGCTTGTGATCATGAAATTACCTGGCATTGCCATATAGATTTATTCCAGTTCATCATACTTATTTTAATTTTGCAGGGCTATTATGCTATTTATGAATTCTTAATTCGAAAAAAAAATTATTCTGGTTATATCTGATTTCCTTTGGAAACCTTAAATTTTGGAGAGTTCCATCTTAAAAGAATTTTTAATTAGCAGATTCTTTTTCCAATAATCGTTATGACTTCTCTACATATGAATATCGGGCATTTTTCAAATCCGAAACGATTCCACATAAAAAATAAATATCTTTTCTACATTCTCTTCAATAATTGCCATAGATTCGAAATATTAGTTAATGGTTGGTGTGTGAACGTAGCGTGTAAAAGGTCGTCTTTCCAACGGATTAAATACA
>Ga0163217_1005499_pt1 | contig 17317 bp, 9 predicted proteins | sample SynspAceP_FD_185933 | JGI IMG/M metagenome (GOLD analysis project Ga0163217, IMG submission 185933) | Saline lake microbial communities from Ace Lake in Antarctica - Synechococcus sp. Ace-P (PacBio error correction) | ecosystem: Environmental > Aquatic > Non-marine Saline and Alkaline > Saline ...
CAAGAAGAAGATTGAAGTGTAAAATTCTGCTCGCCCGGGGGAAAAGGTTTTTTCCCTCCGGGGTGAATCGGGAAAACTTGACTTGGGGGGAAAAAAAGGGGGAATGGGTTTACACTTTCCCTTTTTTTTACCCATTCCCCAAAAAAAATGTTGGGGGGGTTAAAAGAAAAATTCCCCTGGGTTTTTGATTTGGGCCCCCCGAAAAATAGTCCATAAAGCCGGCTGTCCCGCCCTATTGACTCAAGGAAATTGTTTTCCCCCGATTTTTTGAATCATAATTTTTCCCCCTCCAAAATCATATAGAAAAAAGAATGCCGCTCAATCCCAATTAACCCACAATCTGCTCAGAACTTTAAAAAAAACCAGGTACTTTCCATCAATAAAGCCGTAAGGCCCATCGGGTGTAAAATCTCTTTTTTGGAAAATGAGATAGGAATCGTCCCCCTTTTTCTGAATCTGTGGTAAATCAAAATCACTGCGGCAAATCAATAAACAAGAATTTGCTTTAGCATCCATTATTTTACGGTCTGGCCTGCCAATTTAAAGCGCGTCACCCAAAATTCTCTAGATTCAAGCGAATCGATGATTTCTAAGTGAATAAGAAGTCCACTACTTGCTCGGTGTTTTTCTCAGATTTTGAGGCAAGGAACATAACTAGAACCAATAAAGATAAGCTAAGTAGGAGTCGTTTCAGTATGTTTTAATAATTTTTCTTTAAGGCCATAATGGAATCTCACATTTACGGATAATCTTACCAGTTATGTGGACGTTCTAGTTATAATCGATTTCAAATATTGAAATTTCCTCTAAAATAGTAACAATTGTTAGTCATGAGTAAATCAGATTGATTTTAAACTAAAAAAATGTTAACAATCCAAGGGGTGTCATTACTGTGATCCCTTAATTCATCAAAAAAGAACTGAACGGCCAAAGAGATAAGTTAAGGTCAGTTTCTGTAGTATCAGGATATATTAAAATCTTGCTTCCATAAAGCAATGAAATCCAAAGCTGAAAAGGGCGAACCCGTTATCTAAAGGGATGATCTACTTTGCGTTCCTTCCTTCGCCGAATCTTCTGGCGGCCTTGGCGGTTAAAATAAAAAAAACTCCGAACTGATGAAATTCCGAAGGTTTTATAAGGTTGTTAGAAAAAGTAATTAAGTCAGGTTTCCATCGGCATCCCATTCTGCTTACCCGACTGCGGATCCTCAGGTTTTTTAGATAAAAGGGTAAGCTATTGCTCAGGCAATGAAACGCCATGCTTAGCCATTACTTCTTGTGGGAACACCGTCCCAGACATTGCTTTATTCCCTTTTGGGTAATCCATGTATTTCCAGCCTGCCTCTGTTGAGAAAAACCAGTTGCAGCAAAATTCACGAACTAGATTAAACCATTTTTAACACCACCCTCAAATTCCTGGCTAGCAGTAAATCTGGCCAAGCGACGTCCATCAATGAACTATCCATGATTTGTTCTTGGCTGAATTTCCAAGAAGGTTTTGCCAAATCGCTCGTCCGTTCGTAGTCAAGCCACATTATCCACCTCGCATCGGAGTTGATAGAAAGGCTGATCGATCATCATAAAAATCGATGAAGTCCACACCGTGCCCACTTCGGAAGCGGCAGGAGATTTCGAAGTCTTTTGGCATCAACGATATCCACCGAGGATGGCATCTTTTTCTTTTCTTCTTCAAGTGAAGAAAATGCTCAGCCAATGAGCTTTTTGATCAACGGAGATTTTCTTCTGCTGTTTCTCGGCTCCAATAGTAACCACTTTACGGGCAGGTGGAGGTGGAATTTTTCTGTGCGCTGGAGTACAAATTGGTCAAACAGTAATCCGGTGCCTATCGAGCTGTAAAAAGAGCAAGTTTTAGATTTCCTCTTCTGTTCAATTGGCTTTAGATATTTTTTTTGTTTCAATTGCTCAATTAATAAAAATCTGAAGTTCTCCAGCTCAAAGCCAAAATCGTCCCACGTCGGATCTTATCGGCTTGAGAAAGAAAGTTTCCAGCAATCCCACCACCAAATACATTCTTACCAATCGTGTTAACCTGTGAAGTTTGAATTACAACGGAGTTTTGGCATCATTTCCATTCGGGAAGTTCCTACTTCGTGAATAATTCGTCCGGAGCAGCAAGTCCCCGTATTTGGTATCCGCGGCCAAGGTTTTGTTTCCCAACAAGTGCGCCGGATTAGTCAAGAATTTCTTTCGAAAGTGTCTTGCAATATGCTTCGCCTGAAGGAATTTCTGAATCGTCCAGTTGTAGTTGAATCTCAAGACAAGGGATCCGAATTTATCGACCACATTTGGGTCGAATTTCGCAAGAATAATATTGAGGCATACTTTCACCCCGACCGGACATTTCCGAGTGTGGAGCCATAAAGCGCGCGTAACGTCTTTTTTCAGACCTTCGCCATAAGCCACCGTTTGGACTTGGTTTGCAAATTCTGATTACATACTTCCGCATGGTATCATTCCATTCCTGAGCCATAAGAAAGTTGGCCCATTCCGCCCCAGTATCCGATATGAATAGCCACGAGCAAAGTCCTAGTTTCCTATTGTCTAGCCAACAAGGAGTGTCATATGCCAAGCCACCGACACATCTTCATTGTAAATCGTTTCTCGTTGAATAAGATCGGGATTTATTCGCCATTCGATCTGCGCCTGTCGAGTCGTTGTTATATATTTAGCGTCCTAGTGTTTCCCGAACATTTGGCGCCGATGCCGTCCGAAAGCTTTTGATTGAATTCAATCAAAAGATTCTTGAAGATTCACATGCTGAGGCTCCAAGTACTACGACCTCTGGATTCAGCTTGTATTCTTTCATGTCCTCTTGTTCACAAAAGGATACTCCAGGTAGCTTTCCACTTTCGTCTGCGGTCACTTCTCGTACCATGCTATTCGTGTAGAGATCTACTTTACCTTTTTTTCATTGCCGAGCAAAAGGCAAGTTCCCTGCTGAAAAGTCAGCATAGGCCTGACAAGCCTCGTCACATTGTGCACCAGAAAAAGCAAACACCTCGCTCTTATTAATCGGCCGATCAGCATCGTAACTCGAGAGGGGAATCATCGGTATAACTAGATTTTGTCTGTTCCTTTTTTTATTAAAAAGTTCGTGAAGTCCTTGGTTTTGGGGGTGAAAGGAAAAAGCCATCCGGTTCCGTTGTAAATCCCCTCTTTCGTGCCAAAGACGCCAATAAGTTATCCACATTTGTCGTAATAGGGCTTGACAATCTTCGTAGCCGATGGGCCAACTTTTCACCCAAGCCATCCATGCCACCTCTTTTGAAATCCATTTGGGCGCAATCGTTAAGGAGATTCTTCCCCCAAGTGAATTAGTGCGTCCACCGACCCATTTCTTCTTGATCTAAACCAGTCGAATTGAAGTTCCATTTTTTCGGGTATAAGGTTCTCACCTCGATGTCCATCCGCCGATGCTGCGGTCAAAAATCTCCCAAAAGGACCGAATCCGAGTACCTGCTCCTCTGCGGACGGATTCCCAACGGCGGCCTCACTGGCGTCCGATGCTTCTCTTTTGGCCGGATCAAAAGTCACCACCAGCTTCCTATTACTGCCACGGTGAGCCCAGCTTCTGATAGTATTTTGGAGGCCATACCAACCTCCAGCCACCGGAGCCTACCCGGGGGAAATGGGGGGAAAAAAAAAAATTCAAAAAAAAAACAAAAAATCCCACCCCCAAATAAGCTTCTCCCTGAATCTTTTATTTGAAAACTCATTTATAAATTTTTTTACGAACTCTTCAAGATAGCCGTAAAAAAAAAATCGATCAAGAAAACCAGAAGGGATTGAAGGAAATTGATTTTGGTGTTTGAGTGGGGAATATTTTAGGAAAAGTTAAAGACTCGATTTGAATACAGGCAGAAGCACTGCCCTTGATAAGTAAATGTTATATAGTCCTACAGTCGCACTTACAACCGACAACATTGTAAACGAGTTTAAAAAAAGGCACATCTTGATTAATTTCAGCTTAATAATGACCGCTGTATGTAAAAATGGCCATATGGTTTCAAAGACGATTTGAGGTCCATTCTTCCTGTCGGGTGAATTCATCGGGAAGGTTTCAGCTCAAGGAAATGCGCCGACATTTTCCAAAACGGAACGGGATTAAAGCGTCACATTTTTTCTTTGGCGACAGCTGGATTAGATTTCTTTGAATTCGGTTCGAATACCTCTTGTCCCATATTTGGAGGGAATCTGCATGCCTGCTAAAATGATTGTAGTCTCCGGGATTTGGGCTCTCACTTTAAATCAACCATCGCCAGAAAGATTACTTTGGTTTCGGTTAAAGCGAATTCCCCCTCAACCCATCAATTTCCTCCTAATCTAAATGAAAATCTCAGGCTGAAACTTCTAAAAACCATCTAATCGACTTAATCCACCAGCAGTGGCTCGCCGGAAAGACCTCCATTGATTACTTTATAATCCACCCAAGACTGTCAATTCTTTGTTTGCGTCAAAACCAGCAAACAGGCATCTTCTTGAATCATCCCATAAACCTGCTGTGAGACTGTTCCGAAGAAAAGGATGATTTTTTTTGATCAGTCTGAAACAGCGATAGAATCAGTCCTTCTAACTGGTTCTTAGCATAATTCCTTTTTTTTCAGAATGCAGGAAATCAAGCCCAAGTGAGCTGAAATGAAATAAAACGAGGATCAGTTTTTGAGGAAATCATAGGTGTTGTACTTTAAGCATAAGTAATGCAACAATAATTGGAAAAAGTTCAGGTCATCCTGTTTTTATGCTTCTTGAGCTGTGCTTAAATTGCAAATCAAAAAACAATATTCCTGCCACTCCTCTAATTTCCTAATTTGACATCCTCTGAATCTGAATGTTATTTAGGTTTTGAACTGTTCATTTTCGATCATTAACAAAAGGGTCTAATTCTGCACGTTTCTACTAGAGATGTGTTTATACTTATAAAAATCAATGATTATACTTTCCTAATCAAAAACCTGAAGTAAACCTACGCAGAGTGGTAGTCGAAAAACTGACTGTTTGGCGAAGGTAAATTTCCGATATGAGCTGGCGAACAACTTTTGGCGAATTGTCGGCCTTCCGTTTTCCGGAAAGACCACCCTGCTGGGAGCTTGCTGCGGGATTGGATTCCTGGCTCTACGGTTTCGGTGAATCTGAACGCAATGCACTGGAAAACCCTTCTCCGAGGATCAGCGGCTGCGTAAGAAATCAAAATGTGGGATTTATTTTTTCAAAATTTCCAATTGCTGCCGACTCTTACAGCATTGGAAAATGTGAATGGTGACTCGAAACTTAAAAGGGCAAAAGATGCCTCGTCAAAAGCACAGGAATTATAAATAAAGTGGGTTTGGGAGATCGAGCCACCCACTCCCTACGCAACTTTCCGGTGGGGAGCAACAGCGAGTTTTCGATCGCACGAGCTTTTGCCAATGAACCAAAAATACTTTTCGCAGAGAGCCTACTGGGAACTTGGATCTGAGACTGGCGAATGATCGAGAAATTGATTTTTGATTTAAACAAAGAGGACAGGGACTACCCTAGTTCTAGTCACGGCTGATTTGAGCGGCTGACAAAACGCAGGAATCATTCATGATCAAAGGCGGTAAAATACAGGAGGACGCTCTGCCTGATTTTGGATGGATCATTAAGATGGCTTTTCGGGATTTCCGAAACATTTCCCGTTTAATGCTTTTTGTTTTCCTCTATAGTAGTTGGGAAATAGCTGCTTTGGTGGCGATCAGCTCCTTTGGCGAAATCTTACTGCTGACATAGATTAATCAAGCCTCAAGAGACTCCTTGGGGCAGATTTTGGGTATTGGAAAATAGTAAGCCGGTTTGGAGATCAAGCATTGGTAGTTTTTGGCTATAGAACAATGGCTTCGGAAGTCAATTTTGCGTCATAGGTAGCCTTTCCCAAAAACAGGAGCCAGTCGATTGACTCAAGTAAGAGCTTTAGAAGGCGCATTCCCTTTTTATGGGTTCTTGAGACGATTCCAAGCTTCAGGGGATGCTGATTTTCGGGCTGGAGGGAAAAAAGCTTTGGTGGAAAAAACCCTAATGGCCGCAATTCAATGCCGCAAGTCGGCGATCTAATCAAGGTCGGCGAAGTGGAAATTTGAAATAGCGGGTGAAGCTTCAAAAAAGTACCTGGACAAACTGGATTTTACCTGCTACTGTGGCGCGCCTGCAAGTTTACATTCCTTCAGGCCTTTAATCTTGAAAAGAAACCTGGCTTGGTACGTATGGATCGCGGTGAACTTACAAACCGCTATTTTCTTTTTTGCCGGAGCATAACTGAACGTCCTTAGGACTGATCAAACCGCATTGAGGAACAATTGGGAAGATCGAGCGGATCGATGCCGATTACGGTAGAAGATCGAAAGCGATCGACAGGTCGTTCCTTTGACAATCTTTCAAAATTTCTTGAGTTTGGTGGCCTTTTATTGCCTTGCTTTTAGGATTGTGGGGGAGGGGAGTGGCTGTAAATGTGTTTGTGAAAGAAAGCTAGCCTCTGTAGAGCAGTGCTGAGATGTTCCCTGGGATTTCTTCCAAAGGGGGTACTCTTGATTTCTCTGAAACGGAAATAGTATCAATGGGCTTGCCGAGCTTATTCTTGGCGCATTTCTAGAACATTACTACAGTTTGTACTTACCGGGCAGTAATTCTCAGATTTTCTTCCTGTAAGAGGTGTCTTTTGGGATTCTTGGCTATCAGTTTGGTTTTGGAATTGTCACTGGTCCCTTTTTTGTCTCGGTGTTATTTGCGCTTTTACCCTTGCCTGAAGGTTTCGGAATGTATCGCCTATGGCCACACTTCGACCGGAGACATGCGATTCTAACAATTCTTAAAGATCCAATTGCCGCTGGGCAGTAATCGTGGAAATTTTAAGCCTTTATCTGGGGATTTAGCTTTTACCCTGCTGAGCGATGTGAAGCTTGCTTTGGGCTTTACGGGCTTTGTGGTATTTTCTTTTGGCATTCTCTGGGGAAGTAAGCACAATGATCATTGGGCTGTTCGGTAGGTTTTGCCGATTTCTTTTACTTATACCTTAAGACAATCAATTGGCCAATTTGTATCGCCCAATAAATCCAAAACGGTTTCACTTATTGCCACGATTGGGTCTTAGGGACTGCGATGATTTCTACACTATATTTTTCTCGCAAAATCAATTGCTACAGGAGGCCCGCGCTTTGCAGACAAAAGAGATCAGCCGAATATGCTTGATTGTTTGATAATCCAAAACTGTTCATTGGAAGATGGAAAAAAATACGATTAAGCTCAAGATCTTCCCAAATATGCAAAGAAGGTAGCGATCGGTCCACTATGCTACTCGATGAAATTAACGGGATTGAATAAAAAGGAAATGAGGACCTTTCTGTGAGGAGAATTATTCACGATGGTTATACAACCGCGAGATTCGGGTGACTTACGAGACACATTAATAGATTCAGAGACCATTACCAGAGGGAAGAGTTGGTTTCTGTTGGAGCTCGAAAGGAGATAGTAAATTTTTGTGTCTCTGAAAAAAGGGTTTGGAGAAGGAATGGGACTGAAAATTGGAGATGAGGTAGTCCTTCATGTTCAGGAAAGAACCGATAAAAACTTAATGTGGGGAGTTTTCGGGATGTGAAATTCAATCAGGTATCGAAACCAATTTCCTTGGTGCTTTTCCCCGCGGGCCCGTTTTGGGAGCAAAGCCTCCAAAATTCCACGTGGTTGATCACCAAACCAAAAATGACCGGCAAGCTGCAGATTGTACAAGTTTTCAGATCGTCCGGGAGTTTCCTAATATTTCCATTTCAACCTTGGGGACGATTTGTAGAGACGCCTCGGAAGAAATTCCTGGGTAAGAATAGTTTGTGATTCCGTTTATGCATTTTTCAGCAATTGCTACGGGGATATTGGTCTTGACAGTTTCCTTGAAATCATCAGCAATACCAACGGATGCGAGAGAGTTATTTTTGCTCCGGACGCTTGGCGCAAAGCTCAGCGATAAAGTCACTAAAGATCAATACGCCTGGAGTATTTCTTTTGGGAAGCTTAGCCTCATGTCAGGGATTATTTATCCTTTTTGGCGACTTGGCTCCTCAGCGAGTTTGTGTTTAATATCCCATTTCGTGGAGCTTGGCTTTGAGCCCTTAATGCTATACCTGTCAATTACCTTTTTGACGATAGTCCTTGGGTTGGCTCAAGGCCGAAAGATCATCAAATCAAACCTCCAATGGAGATCTTGAGGGGAAGTTAGAAAATCAGAAAGCAAAATTAAGAAAAGTATAAAGGCTCGGATTTTTTTCGGGGCTTTTATATTTTCTTGTTTCACAAACTACATCTTTAGCTTTCCTTTATTTTTAAGCTTCTATCTCCTCCTCGTAGGTGGCAATTAAACTTGTCCTTTACAACGTTTCAATAGGTGGACTGAGATATTGATTCTTCCAGGTTCGCTATTTTGCTCCATTTCTTGCTGCGGTATTTACAGTGTCCGCCCCAGAATGTCAAAAACAAAATTTTTTCATGCCCAACGAAATGCCCCGCTATTAGAGGCCAGTGTTGATTCCAATTTCCTAACTCAAAATCAATCCCCCTTCTTTTAACATCGTTTGATTTAAGCAATTTCCTAATGAACTCCAGATATCTCAAGGGCAGCAAGTATGATGTTCTTCTCACTTTTTTCAATGAATTTTGGAAATTCCGGAAACGCAGAGGTAAGAATCGTCCAATGGTTTGATTTTTTTCAAGCTGGTACTTGGTAGTTGATCTCGTTCCAAATTCCTGAAACACGTAATCAATTTTATTCTACCAAATTCTTCGGAACTTAAAATTTTCCGCTAGCCTTGTAAAATCTTTAAAATCAGTAAAACAATCAAACATCACCCTTTCATAATTTTAGCTTTCGATTTCCTGTTTCCTTTTAATTCATTTGCAAACATCAGGAGGCCAAAATATTTAGGAGAAGGGTCATCTGACTTGCTTCTTTTCAAGCAGTCAACTCGTGGTTTTCGAATCTGCCTACTCGGCTGCTCTAATTGATATAGAAACTGTGCATTTCCTAAAGAAATAGCAATTTGGCCGGTTAATAAGTTTTAAAAAGGGCCAGACGCTTTTTCTGTGAAACACTTTTGAAAGATTATTTTCTAAGTAAATGAAATCCCCGTAATTCACTTCTGATTTAAAAAAAATGGAAGGCAAAGAATAGACTTTTGGTTTGGTGTATTCTAATGTAGTCATCATTGCAAATAAGGAGCTTTCAGAAGCATCTTCCAAGATCACAGACTCTTTTTAAAAAGTGCCACGTATTTGACCGATGGATTCGGCAAGCTTACCCCACTATCTCAAGGGGAGTAAGATTCCAAAGGATTTAACCTTTCCCGTTTCTTTTTCCGCTTTCGGCCTAAAAGAATAATTTTCATTCCTTTTGAAGGATCAAGTACCCCTTTTTCTGCTCCGAGCATTTTGATGATTAATAGAAGTAATTTTTCAAGTAAGTTTCTAACACAATCTCACCGGAAAATGGAAATTGGGAAGCTTTTAGTACCGTTATAAGTCGATCCATACTGCATCTTGTGGTGGATGAATCAAGGAAAATACTCTTAACCATCAAAAAATTTATCTCTGAGGTCTAGGCTGACTTTGATTGATTTCCGGAGTAATTGCTGATGCCCGGAATCAATTTGATGTACTTTCTGAATCAGCCCCCCCATTTAAGTAGGATATCTTGACTTGATCCAAATAGGTTTAGCGCAATATCTTCTTTTGAATTGAAGCGTATAAAATCGAAAGGCACGTTCAGCTAAGCGATCCCCTCATCATTCAAATATTTCTGTTCGTTTGCAATTCGCTATTGCAACTTAAAATTACATTTCCTTCACTTCGCAAAGTTCCTTATTTCTAAAATATTCTCTGCTTTCACTAATTGGGTACTTTTGTGCGGTAGTTAGAGGGGCTACCTTGGGCCCTTTCCTTAACTTTTTCTGGTAATTTTATTTATTTTACTCCATTTTGGCTCCCTTTAAATTTGTCGAGGCTAAGCAGCGAAAAAATAAAACTGTGCGGTGTATTCCATTCCCACAAACTGATTCAATCCAAGGCTCTGCTGAGTCCAAAATATGCTTCCGCCTTTCATATTCATTAAAGTTAATAATGCGCCATCCCTAAAGTAAAGTAGCCGCTCAATACATGGCGGTTGTAAATACTTAGTTCCTTTGAAACTGCGCAGTTCAATCTCCAAAATTCTTCAGATAAGATAGACTCCTTAATTTCGTTTTGCCGGATAAAAGGGCGATAACTGGAATAAAAGACATCCATTAATAGTGTCACCTGTAGAAAATCCCCAATTTGCTCAACCATGGTCTTCATAGTGAGTATGGTTTCATAAGTTGGTTCAGAGGACCACCTGAGAAAAATGTATACCGAACAAATATGAAAGGCATTCCCAACCTCCATATTCCTAAATCCCCAGTTTCGAGGCCGCTTTTATATCCTTCTATAAATGAACTTTTGCATCCGAAAGCGGGTTTGCCATTGATAGATAAAGGCATAATAGACGAAGTATATTTTTTGCTTTTAGCTCATCGGCAAATCATATTTATTTTAGAAGCAGCCAGTCCAAGTTTTTTTCCAAAATTCATTCCCAAGCTTTCATGGTCTCCTAAAGCTCCGGCCAAAGAAACAAGGCCATAGTAGCATACCCATAGGACGAATATTTCGAGTTTTCCATATTTGAGTGATAAGCTTTAGTAAGCTTGAACACTATTAATGGAAATAAATCCGGCATTGCTAGAAATGCTGAGGAGGTGGGTTACTGATTAAAATCCGCAATTGCTGCTAATTTTCAAAGGATTGTCATTTTCTGGAAGGTCAAGTAGCTGATCAGTTTTTTTCCTTCCTAGTGCAATTTTGGCACTGATCAAATCCTTCCATCACATGCATCTTCAGGTTTTTTCCGGTAGGTGGACGCCAAGAAGATTAAGTACCAAGAGCGCCTCTTCAATTGCTTCAATTAGTTTTAGATTCCGGGGACCGCTAAAGATTGAATTTTTTAATCTCCATAGGGGGGATTTTATCATTAAGCGTTTCTTGGAAATTCTTCTTACCCATGCTAGTTTTTCCTTCATTTTGTTGGAAGTCTTTTTTGAGAAAAGACACTTCGACTCCATTTCGAATAAAAGAGAATGGATGGAGCTCATAATTGGAGTCTTGTGGAAGTTTTTCGGGCAAAAGAGAAATGGCGGTTATTTAGAATATTCTGCTGAAGCCAAGAATAGGGCGTTGGATGATTTTGCATTTTAGGGCTTGCTTGGTAGTTCCACCTAGCCATTGTGTTTTTCTTCCCGGTGGACGATTTTCTGAAATTGCGTAATTTAAAATGGTTGACAACATCGAATATGACACTCTTCTTGATATGGGATTTGCTTTGAAAGGTAGATTCCTATTCTATGAATGTAATTGAATCAATTCACAGACCAGAGTTGAAATAGGCTGCTTGCTGGATCCGGTCGTGAAGGAATTTAAAATACCTTTTGTGACAAACCTCTCCTATACTGATTTGGGATGAATCAAGCCTTCTATAATAGCTTTTCACGAAAGTGATTGCTTTAAATCTTTGACAGGGGATTATTCTGCAATTGGGCAACAAAGTCGCAAGAATAAAATTCATTCCTATTGCAGCAGCTATCTTTAATATAGACTTTCGTGGTTTAAGCTGAGTTTTTCAATTTTTTTGAAGACATCAGCTCAAATTTTACATTTCATGTAAAGTCTTGGTTTTGAATTCTTGGTTATTCGCAACTCCATTTGGCAGATGTTGGGTTGGAAATTTAAAAATGATTGATCGTAAAGCGATTTGAAAAAATTGAGTCAAGAAAAAAGGATCCCATTTGGTTTTTGGGGTGTAAATAAGCTTGCCTTAGCTCCTTCACTTTTGAAGTACTACTCTCTAATGTTTCGGAAAACTAACTGAAAAACGTTTTCTTCCGAAATTGGCTGAATACTGATTGTCTTGATTTTTTTGGCCCCCCGTATTCTTTGATTTGATTAAACTCATCATCAGTGGGTGTTGCTTCATCGACCTCATTTTCAAACGGTAATGCCAACCGATCAAGTAGAAGATATTTTGATTCGTCAAATGGCAGCAACTTGCATCATATCTTGAATCAAGTTGATAAGTCGCGCCAAAATCGGCCCATTGAAGATGCATCCAAGAACAACCAATGTTATGTTCAGCGGAGGCTAAGGATTGATGAAATTCTAAATAGCAGGGTAAAGCGATTCTTCTCTGGCTTTCTCCCCGGAGATCAGAAGGAGGCTCTGGCTGGGGCCCTATGATGAGCGTATTTCCTGGTATTACATCTAATGTTAGTTGCCCATTTGGTCCCGAATGCTAGATAGAAATTTTTCTCTCCACATTTCGATTCCTTACATCGGCTCTCGGTCAATAGCTGCCTGAATCAACTGGCGATAAGCCCTAATCATCGCACTATAAGGAATATTACGAATGATATTGGTCAAATTTTCCTTGAATAATACGCCTTTTCTTGGCTATGAGGGCTTATGAATTCCTTTGACCAGTCACAGTTTTTTTTCCCACCCCGGGAGTATTCCACTGACCAGAGAGGATTTCTCGAATGCCCTAGACAAACTCCGGTTAAAAGGTTTCCGTAAGGGTAGTAATTTCCTTTTTCTCGCACCATAAAAAGTTTTTCGTGAATATGAAATTTTCCAGAAAAATCTTGTTGACCCAATTCAAATAATGGGATTGAACGCGAAGTTAAGAAAGGGGTTTTTGACAAACTTCCAATCGTGAATGATGCGCGCGTGCTTTGATAGCGATCCTCCTACAGTCGCTTGGATAAAAGCTTCAATGACAAATGGAATAGCGGCCTCAGGTACTTTTTGAGTTTACCCCGATTGAAGCGGTTTTTGGCGGAATCGCGAATATGCGCATGGATGATCTTGGCCAGCTTTGTCCCGAAAATGTGAAAGGAGTGGACCGCAAGAGCATCTCTAGAAATGTGATTCCCCAAAGAAATAGAAATCAACTTTACGGTAGTCAAGTGATCTTATTATAGCGTCCAAGTTTTGCTCAGGAGAGATGTAGGTCAGCGTCCCTTCTACAGGTTTATTGTTTCGCTTATCCTTGTTTTCTCTCTATTCGATACAGAGGAGATTTCGAAGTCTATAATTTTAACCAGACCTGAATCAGGATTATAAAGAATGTTTAGAGGGGTTGAGGTCTTTTGTGATATAATATTCTTTGAATGAATCTCTTCAAGGGCTGCTACTTACTTAAGGAAAGGTCAAAAAATAGCCGGACATTCAAAATTTTTTTTGCTTTAAAAATCTAAAATCGGAAGATCCTCAAAATCCTCTGCGATGATAAAAAAGCTCATCAAATTCTCTTGGATAAGTTCAAGGTTAATTAATGGTGCCATTTCCTTCCTAAGAGAACTCCAACTTCAAACTCAATTGTCTTAAAATTTACTTATTCACGAATCCATCTAAGATCTGAATTTGTATTCGTTTTATAATTACGGGCCATGCTTATCATGCTCCCGCTCAGCTCTAAAATCTCAACGGAATTTTACTTTTAAATAAGGTTGCTTTTTGATCTATATCCCTTCAAAGTTTTAAAAAAAAGTTTTTTTTTTTTTTTTCATCTTTTTGATAAGCAGATCAATACAAATCATAGTACAATGGTTTGGCTCTGTGCCTTGTTTAACTGGAACAAATGTTTTTTTCACGAAATGAATCAGAATAATTAATGATTGGTTCGATCAATTCGAAAGCACATCAACCCACCCACAAAAAAGGTATTATTTTTTCCGTTGCATTCTCTATATTGGTCATAAAAACCAAAACCTTCTTTAAATAGCCCAGAGCACTCACATGTGGAAAATATGTCCAACGGTCCATAGGTGTAAAAATCACCAGTTTCTTTGCTTCCTAATTTACGAATAGAGATCCCGTACTTCTTGGGATAATTTGTTTCCTGAGGCGGGTTTTATTATCTGTGGCACGAACTATAAAAAAGAGACTAGCGGATTACCTTCAATTGCTGAGTTGATTACATAGGGAGTTGCCTATCTTTTTGCAGCGCGGCAATACATTTATCAACCTTCGTTTGAGTCCGATCTCTCTCAGTCTTCTAAGATGAATGTAAAAGTCATACAGTAGGGTTGGGTTGTAACTTTTACCGAAGAGGTGTTTTTCTTCCTTTGGTTAAATTCTGAAATACCCTGGGACGTTGAAGTAGTTTTGGTCTGTGAATAAATCTTCAAGAATAGAAAGTGTTAAGGTGTGGCACGTCAAGTAATCAAATTCCGCCTTCTTTGGGACCCATTTTCTACATCATTCATTTCAATGTTCATAATGGTGTTGTATTGATTTAATCAGGTCCAGCATCTTCGAACGATTTTGAGTGATTTGGCACTCCTTGGATTACGGTAAGGTTCCAGCTTACTTTTTGCCAAAACTTTGAAAATCCCATAGATAAACTTTTAGGCCAACGCGTAGGGAGTCCTGCTCCAAAATACCAACATGTTTCAGAAGGTTGGTGTAGTCATGTAAAGTCCAAGCATAAGGAGGCAAGGAATTTCGTCAAGCTTCCCATAGCCCCATAAGTGTATGGGGATTTCAAATAATTTACGAGGGCAGTTATTTTTTATCAAACAAGCCATTCATCGAATGTAGGTTAATTCAGGGTGTTGACTCATCATTCAAACTCCTGCAGGGCGGAAAGATTGTTTGCTTACTTTTTTTAAATGCTCGATTGAAAGTAGCGAATAGCTTGAATACTAAATTTCAAAAGAACCGCCTTTCGTAACCGCCTGAAGGATACTACTATATTGGTTGGTGGCAGATCAAATAACAAGTAGCCTTGGGTCTGCGGTTAAAAGCTCTGTGTGCTTACTTCCTTTTTGGCTAAGCTAGCGTCCTTTTTATAGGCCGGAGTTCAAGTTAATTTGCTCCTAAATCAAAAGGATCTATTTTCAGGTCATGCTATTACAGAAGGCCGCCCCACTTCCGAAAGCTTTTCTAAAATAGTAACATGGGTATATTCCGGCTTTTGCAAAAAATATCCCCACGGACAAACCCCTGGACCGGCAAACCGATAATGCAGATTCGATTTTTTTGTTTTTTAGGATCACTTAATTTGGTTATGGTAAAAATATTTTGATGTCCTCTACTTTGCTTTTAGATTGAATTTGCTGCAATAACTAGTCCTATCGAAAAAGCTTTCGCCCAAATTCCATCTTCTGAAGGAGTTTTTTGAACTGTTGTGCTTTCAGATTTTTGGATTTTTTTCATCTGCAAGCAACTGAATTGCTCGTGCACAATTCTCTAGTTTTTGAATTCCTTCCGGTTAAGCCTCATCTCCGGCATTAAAATCAAAAACTCAAATCCTTTTTTACAAAGAACAAATTCATTGATTGAAACCAATAGTGATCAGAATTAGGAACAGTTTATATAGTAACTCCTTCTTTGATCTTAATCTTATAGAATGGCGTGCAGGGATGATTTCATTTAGGAAGCATTCAGGCAAGCTTTAAAATATTCAAGAGTCAGACCTTTTGTTTTGACCATTAATCTCCTCAAATCCTCTCCAAAAACTTAGTGTCATTAGCTACTAATAAATTAATATAACATTTGCATAGCTCAATTCACTATAAATCTTAAAAAATTTAATTAGAAATAAATTTATACCTAGAAATTTTATGTTTCTATTAGTCCAATTTAAAATGACTAAATGAGAAAAGCCTTTTTTTATTTAAACAGTCATTTGAGTAGTTAATAATCTAACTTTTCGAATTTAGAAATCTAATTTTTGTTTCAATATACTGAAATAATGAATAAGACTAATAATTTTCCCTTTCCGAAAACATTGTGGGTTTGAAGGAGGAGGCGTCTTAGGAGTTGCCTATCAGGGTGGCATGGAAAGCCATGGAAGAACACGGGATTTCTTCTCAAATAAAGCGCCGCTTGTGGCACCTCGGCAGGAACGAATATCAGCTACAATGATAGCCTTAGGCTACACCGCTGAGGATTGCAAAAGGAATTTAATTAAACATGCCCTTTCAAAATTTTAAAGATGGTGTTGGTTAGGACTTTGGAGGTTTTAATTTTTATAAATATGGCTGGTACAAGGGGGACTGGATTGATGGATTATTTCGAAAATCAACTGATCTCCCCTAAAACGAAGGGTAATCCCCCCAAAAAAAAAAAAGTTTTTTATAAATTTTTTAAGAGACTTGCAGAAAGGTTTTATGGATCTTCGCTTGTTGGACAAATCTCACCAAAGATAAAAAGTCAAATTTTTCTCTTACCATCCACACTCCAAGAATATGCCGGTTGTCTCGATGAAAGGATTTCTACCGTCAGTTCCTTTTTTTCTTTCAGCCAATGTAAATCTTTTAAGGGGGAACTTGTTTTGTGGATGGGAGGTGTTTGCGGAATTATGCGATTAAGCGAATTTGATAGGCATCAAGAAACGAGTAAAATCGATTGGTTTTTTTCTTAAAGTACCCCCAATGATCATCACAAAACCTATCACTTAATATTATTTCCCTTTAAGCAACACTTTTATGGCTGCTATGCGGAATCAAGTTGTATGTGGAAATTTAAAAAAGGAAACCTAAGGATTCCCAAAAGGACAATTTTTTTATTCGATGACCTGGGATTGGCTCTTTAGATTTTTAATTTTGCCCGATCGTCGACTTAAACTTCATTGGAACAAGGAAAGATCGCTGCTTGAGAAATTTCTTAAGAATTGGGATGAAAATCATCAAGCTATTGAACTAACGTTTCCATGGAAATCAATAACCTCTATCTTCTCGGTGAGATGAACAGTGGCCAGTGACCATCTAGATTTCAATCGCATCAAAAATAGTCAATCGCTTTTGTTCTCTTTGGTAATCATAGACGAAACATTTAAAAGATACCCAACCCCTTCAGGTGAGTTTGGCATCTAAAGGCGTAAAGACGGCTTCCTCCCCGTGTATGTAATTTTCTCCAAAACAGTATGGAAAATCGTCTGTTTTCGTCTCAAAATTTCGATGAAAACTACAGTGTTCAAAGTCCCTTCTTTTTGCTCGCCTTTCTCCAATGCACAACATAAATAGCACCCATGCCGTAAATGTTTTTTGGTAGCAAAAATCGTCATCCTTTGGGGAATCCAATTGGATTATCAGAAATCAATTCTTCTAATCAACTCACCAGTGACTCTATTAGTTTCCACCTTACAATACTGCAACAGGATCCAATGGAGAATGGAGGGCTAGGATTTTCCAGTATGTAGATCTAACAAAGGGATTCCGCGCCGTACTTGG